>Ga0209291_1000080_pt1 | contig 93914 bp, 67 predicted proteins | sample GOMGulsemesocosm_FD_184633 | JGI IMG/M metagenome (GOLD analysis project Ga0209291, IMG submission 184633) | Methane-oxidizing microbial communities from mesocosms in the Gulf of Mexico - GOM9B Gulf of Mexico (SPAdes) (version 2) | ecosystem: Environmental > Aquatic > Marine > Cold seeps... | reverse complement strand
TCTAGATGTTCTAGTTCGCCGTTTAATTGTTTGGTAAATATTTGAATTAATTTCGTTCCTATTCCTGTAGATTTCTTTTCATCTTTTAATCCCACACCATTATCTCCAATAATCATTTCATATTTGATATTATCAAGTGATTTAATATGCACGGTTATTTCCCCTTCTTTTTTATCTATAAAGGCATATTTTAAGGCATTAGTTATTATTTCATTAATAATTAACCCCAAAGGGACCAAGGTTTGTATACCAATATTTACATTTTCAATAACTACATTTAGGTTTATATTTTTTCCTACCGCATATGATTTTACTAAATCTTCAACAAGTAAGGTGATATGCTCTTGTATATCAATATATTTCAAGTCATCAGAACGATACATTTTTTCGTGTAATAATGCCATTGATAATACTCTATCTTGCGCTTCTTTAAACATAGCAATTGCATGTTCATCTTCAAACTCACGAGATTGCAGTCGTAACAAACTGTTTACTATTTGTAAATTATTTTTCACTCGATGGTGAATTTCTTTAAGCATGGCGGTTTTCTCATCATTCTTCTTAGATAATTGCTCATTTTTATTAGCCAACTCTTCTTTTTGCTTTCTAATCTCTACAGCTGATTTTTCCAATACAATATTTTTATCTCGAATATAGACTGTTGCCTTATTAACTTCAACCTGAAGTCGTCTTTGCCTAAGTACTAGCTTTCTGGTTTGAAACCGAACAATAGACCATATAGTACCTATTAATAATACAACATAGAATATATAAGCTCCCCAAGTTCTATACCATGGTGGTAAAACAGTAAAACTGTATTTAATTGGTGCACTCCATATTCCCCAAGGGCTTTGGGCTTTCAGTAAAAATGTATAATTTCCTTCATGAAGATTACCGAAAGTAACATCTGTTTTCTTGCTGATTGGACTCCAATTTTCATCTTGTCCTTCTAACATGAATTGATAATTTACTAGAAAATTTCTGTCCGTTTCTATAGCATTGAAACCAAATCCAATGTGGTTGTGTTTATATGGCAATATTAAATTCTCGGGTAAAGAATACGTTTTTTTTATTCCATCAAACTCAATACCCGAAAATCGATTTTTCAAACTGTCTCGATCAACTTGAAATAGCACTTTACCATAACTCATTACCTCTTGTTGAGCTAACACAATACTATCTACTTTCATTTTTTGATTTTCAACTAAATTGTACCAAGAAAGATCCTCTCCTTTTACACTTATTTTTTGGATAACTACTTTCGGGGGTTCAGTGTTTTTATTTATTGCATCATAATCAAACCTAACCAAACAAGTCTTATAGCTACCCGTTCCTGCCCATATCACGCCACTACTATCACAAAATAATGCTCCATTATTGACCCCACCATTTACATCTCGTATTGGATAGCCATTAAACTGATTGTATATCTCAATATTACTCTCTAAATTCCCTAATGGTATAATTCCTAAACCTGAATTTGTTCCTATTATTATATTTCCTTTTTTATCTTCTACTATTCCCATTACTACATTATCTGGCAAACCATCAGATTTATTTATTGTTGAAAACTTAATAGTATTGATCTTTAAAGCATCTTCTTTATTCAGTATACTCACTCCTGCTCCATATAATCCGAACCAGAGGTTTCCTTTTTTGTCTACAAAAATGCTAGCGACTATATTATTAGCTAGTCCCTGTTCTGTAGTATAAGTTGTAAATAATTTTGAGCCCATACTAATCTCAGCAGAAGTATCATACCTACTTACCCCACCTCCATCAGTACCAAACCAAATATTACCTTCTTCATCTTCAGCTATACTTATAACATTATTGTTAGCAAGTCCATGTTCTGCAGTATATGTAGTAAACGATTTTCCATCATATTTGCTTACTCCTCCACCATAAGTACCAAACCAAATGTTCCCTACTTTATCTTCAATCATACAAAAAACTTTATTCCCTCCAAGTCCTTGTTCTGTAGTATATGTTAAAAAAGATTTGCCATCGTATTTACTTACTCCGTTTCCAGGAGTACCCAACCAAATGTTTCCTAATTTATCTTCTATAATACTTACGATAGTATTATTAACAAGCCCTTGTTCCGTGCTATAATTTGTAAAGGATTTACCGTCATACACACTTATTCCACCACCTCCTGTTCCGAGCCAAAAATTTCCAATACTATCTTCCAAAACAGACATGATTATATTGTTTGCTAATCCTTCATTAACACTATAATTGGTAAAAGAATTACCATGATATTTGCTTACCCCTCCTCCCCAGGTACCAAACCATAGATTCCCTTTTTTATCTTCAGTGATATTAAAAACTTTATTATTAGCTAATCCATGATCGGTATTCCATGAATAAAAAGTTTTACCATCATACCTACTTATACCTCCATTTGTACCAAACCATATATTCCCTTTAGTATCTTCAATGATACTTTTAACAACATTATTCGCTAATCCGTCTTCAATAGTATAAGTCTCAAATAACTCTGAGCCGAAACTTAATTCAACTGAAGGATTATACTTACTGACTCCACCTCCCCCTGTACCAATCCAAATATTTCCTTTTTTATCTTCAGTAATACTTCTAATATTATTATTAGCTAATCCTTCTTTTGTAGTGTAGTTAGTAAATAATTTCAAGCTACTACTAAGCTCACCCGAAGTGTCATACTTACTCACTCCATCTTCTGTACCAAACCAAATATTTCCGTACTTGTCTTCAGCTATACTGTAAACTCTATTGTTAATTAAACCATGTTCAGTGTTATAGGTAGTAAAAGACGTACCATTATACTTACTTACTCCACCTCCTAATGTACCAAACCATAAATTACCGTTTTTATCTTCTATACTACTGTATACTCTATTATTAGCGATTCCTTGTTCAATGTTAAAAGTAGTAAAGGATACACCATCATACTTACTTACTCCACCATAAGTACCAAACCAGATGTTTCCTTTTTTATCCTCGGTAATACATAAAACATTATTATTGGGCAAACCATGTTCAATGCTATAATTAATAAAGTATTTACCGTCATATTTACTTACACCCCCACCTGAAGTACCAAACCATAAATTACCATCAGAGTCACACAATGCGCTTTTATGCCCAGTACTCATCGCATCTAAAGGCAAACCATCATCCCTATCAAACGTGGTGAAAAAACCTTTTCCTTGTGCTATATTTGGCGGGAATTTATTTATTTGTGGCTCACCTATAGGTGTTATTTTGGGATCAGGTGCATCAGCTAAGTAGGTAACGACCGGTGGCCTTAAGCTTATAGTGTTTTGAGATGTTAAAATAAAAGGGTATAGTAATAACGTAAGTAATATTATGAGTATCCAAAAATGCTGCCTGGTACTAACCATCCCATTAGTCTTTATTTAGTGCTATATAAATTTACAACTTATTCCATCAACTAACTACTTATCAGACAACTATACATACACCCTTATTAATATTAAACTTATTTTTATTTTTCAATACTAACATAAGCCTTGGCTCAAGGTATAAATGAATGCTATTCAAATCAACTCACATCAATTTTTTCAAAAATAAGTTTGAAAAAGGCTCCAGGCATATCTAATTGTTCTAATTTACCATTTAATTGTTTGGTGAATATTTGAATTAATTTAACACCAATTCCTGTAGATTTTTTTCCTTTCTCTATCCCTGCCCCATCATCACCAATAATCATTTCATATTGAACATCTTGGATGTGTTTGATATAAACCGATATCACTCCTTCACTTTTATTTTTAAACCCGTGTTTTAAAGAGTTTGTAATCATTTCATTAATAATCAATCCTAAGGGGACCAAGGTTCTCATCATTAAATTGACAGCCTCAATTTTTATATCTAATTTTATATTTTTGTCAACCGCATAACTTTTTACTAAATCTTCAACCAATAAGGAAATATAATCTTGTACATCTATCTGATGAATATCATCGGAGCGATACATCTTTTCATGCAGTAAAGCCATTGATACTACCCTATTTCGAGTTTCTTTAAACATATTAATAGCTTCTTCACTTTCTAGCTTCCTGGATTGAAACTTTAACAAACTATTTACTACTTGCAAATTATTTTTTACCCTATGATGAATTTCTTTAAGCATAGCTCTTTTCTCTTCATTCTTTTTCCCTAACTCTAAAAGTGAATTTTCTAGTTTTTCTTCTATGATAGTTCTCTTTACAATTTCTCTTTGAAGACTTCTGTTCCAAAGTAAAATAACCGCAATTATTAACAAGACTATTAATAATAAAACTCCAGTTATGTAAACTATTTTTCTAACATTCACACCATACTCATACCGTATCTGTATCCAATCAATCTTTATAGCATTGTGTTTCTCTGGAGGGATCGATTCAAAAACTTTATCAGCAATACTTACTAACTCAGGCCAATCCTTTCTTACTCCAAAGGACAAATCAGAGTTTTTATATCTTGTAGGAGCTGCTATTTTTATATTCGTAAACCCTTCTTTATTTATGTAATAACTCACAACAGCAAGATTACCTATAAAAGCATCAGAACCACCAAAACTAACACTTTCAAGCGCTTCTTTAACATCATTTTTATGATTGATATTAATGCCAGGAAAATCTCTATATATCATTTCGGAAGTATAAAAACCTACAGGAAGAGCAACTTCTTTTCCTATTAAATCCTTTAATCCACCAATAAAATCATAATCTTTTCTAGTTACTATTACTAATGGAAAAGACATATAAGGTTTTGTAAAATTTAAAAAACCTTTCCTCCTTTCATTCGCAGTTATCCCTGTAGCCAAATCTACTTCTCCAGCTTCCAACTTTTTAATAGTTTCTTTCCAAGTAATATTTGGTATTGGCCTAAAATCAATCCCTGTTTTATCCTCAACTATTTTAATATAATCTCCAATAATCCCCGAATATGTGGTGTCCTTTTCATTATAAAATTCAAAAGGAGCCCAAGTAGGGTCATACCCATGATAAATTACAGGATGCTCTTTTATCCACGTTTTTTCCTCTTCAGTAAATTGAATTTCCTGAGCATTAACGCTCCCTATTAACGTAAATAATACTAGAGGTAATATTAGAAGGTCTTTTATCATTTTAAAAAAAACTTACAACCTAAATAAATATCTATTAAATACTATAAGAATACTACTTCCTCGAAATAATACTCTAATAGATTATAGAGATAATATACGTTGAATATCTTTTAAAGTTAAGGAAATATATGATAATAACGAAATAATCTATTTGTACAAAAAACAGATACCCAAAAGAATATTTTAAGAAAAATTAATTTTTATCTGCCAACATAGGAACAAAGCGAAACTCTCCAAAAGTTTCCTTTTGAAATTCAGTAGCAGAAGTACGCACATACAAGTGCATTACTTGAGGATCACTACCTATAGGAATAACCAATCTTCCACCAATTTTTAACTGTGCTAACAATGGTTTTGGTACAAAGGGAGCACCAGCAGTAACAATAATACTATCAAAAGGAGCATATTCTGGTAAACCTTTATACCCATCACCAAAAATAAGTTGCTTAGCACGATAACCTAATTTTGGCAAGAATAATTTCGTTTTCTTAAACAATTCCTGCTGACGTTCAATAGAATATACTTTAACTCCCATCTCTAACAAAACTGCCGTTTGATATCCACAACCTGTACCAATTTCAAGCACTTGGTCATTCTCCTTTAATTTCATTAATTCCGATTGAAAAGCGACAGTAAAGGGATGAGAAATTGTTTGATCGGCACCAATAGGGAATGCTTTGTTTTGATACGCATGTACTTCAAAACTAGAATCTAAAAATAAATGGCGAGGTACTTTATTCATTGCCTCCAATACCTTAACATCAACTATACCTTTATCTTTAAGTAATGATACTAACTGTTTTCGTAAGCCTTGATGTTTAAACGTGTCTTTCAAATTTATTTTTTTATTTCTACTAAGCAGGTTTAGTTTATTGATGCTTATATTAGGTTTAAGAAATTTAGTTCAATTCCTGCTTCATAAAACCGTAACAAAGAAATTAATTCTTTGACCGTAAAAATATTTAATTTAACTCATTTATCAACAAATAATCTTATTTTTGTTTGCAACTCAATAAATTCAATTTTTATATGTTAAAAGCTGGTGTTTTAGGAGCAGGTCATTTAGGAAAAATTCATCTGCGATTATTAAACGAATCAAGTAAGTACGAACTGATTGGTTTCTACGATCCTAACAAAGATAATGCAAAAAAAATAGCCGCTGAATTTGGCTATAAAGCTTTTGACACCATACAGGAATTGATTGACGCTGTTGATGTAGTTGACATTGTTACTCCTACACTTTCACACCATGATTGTGCAGTACAAGTAATCAAATCGAAAAAACATGTTTTTATTGAAAAGCCAATTTCAAACACAGTTGTTGAAGCTGAAGAAATTGTAAGCTTAGCAAAAGAAAACAATGTAAAAGGTCAAGTAGGACATGTAGAGCGTTTTAATCCGGCTTTTATAGCGGTTAAAAACAAAATAAAAAGCCCAATGTTTATTGAAACACACCGATTGGCTGAATTTAATCCTCGTGGGACTGATGTTCCCGTGGTATTAGATTTAATGATTCATGATATTGACGCTATTTTAAGCGTTGTACAATCAAAAGTAACTAATGTTTCTGCAAGTGGTGTTTCCGTAATTAGTGAAACTCCTGATATTGCCAATGCACGTTTAGAATTTGAAAACGGATGTGTTGCTAATTTAACTTCTAGCAGAATTTCATTAAAAAACATGCGTAAGTCACGATTCTTTCAAAAAGACGCCTACATATCTGTAGATTTTTTAGACAAGAAATGTGAGGTCGTAAAAATGAAAGATGCTCCTGAAACTCCAGGTGATTTTGATATGATTTTACAAAATGCAGAAGGAGTTAAAAAACAAATCTATTTTGACAATCCTGACATTGATGCTAACAATGCAATATTGGATGAGTTAGAAACTTTTGCTGATGCTATTTCAAACAATACAACACCTGTAGTTACTTTAGAAGACGGTACAGAAGCATTGCGTATTGCGCATCAAGTAATCAATTGCTTTAAGAAACCCACCAGTGGGACCAACAAAAAATAACAAAACAGGTTTTAAGCCCAGGTTTGATTAAAAACAATAAAATAAATAAAAACAGATTCTCTTTTAAGGGAATTATAAAATAAATTTTTTACATGAAAAACGTAGCAGTAATTGGATCTGGAACAATGGGTAATGGTATTGCACATACTTTTGCACAAAGTGGTTATAAAGTTCAATTAATCGACATCTCTCAAGATGCTTTAGATAGAGGAATGGCAACTATAGCCAAAAACTTAGACCGCATGGTTTCTAAAGAAAAAATTAGTGAAGCTGATAAAGAAAACACCTTAAGTAACATTACTACGTATACTTCTATGAAAGAAGGTGTTTCAAGTGCTGGTTTAGTTGTTGAAGCTGCTACAGAAAATCAAGATTTAAAACTAAAGATTTTCAAGGATTTAGATGAGTTATGTCCAAAGGATACTATTCTTGCTACAAACACATCATCTATTTCTATTACTAAAATAGCAGCAGTTACTAAACGACCTGAAATGGTTATTGGTATGCACTTTATGAATCCGGTACCAATTATGAAATTGGTAGAGATTATTCGTGGGTATAATACTTCTGATGTAGTTACCAATACCATTATGGATTTATCTAAGAAATTAGGTAAAGTACCAACAGAAGTAAACGATTATCCAGGATTTGTTGCCAACAGGATTTTAATGCCTATGATTAATGAAGCTATTGAGACATTATACAATGGTGTTGCAGGAGTTGAAGAAATTGACACGGTTATGAAATTAGGAATGGCACACCCAATGGGACCATTACAATTAGCTGATTTTATTGGTTTAGATGTTTGTTTATCTATTTTAAACGTAATGCATGATGGATTTAAAAACCCTAAATATGCACCTTGTCCGTTATTAGTAAACATGGTAATGGCCGGAAAATTAGGAGCAAAGTCTAAAGAAGGATTCTACGACTATTCTGAAAGTAGAAAAGCAGAAAAAATAGCTAAAATGTTTGTTTAGAAAGTGAAAACACATACTCAGACCTCACTTATTTCAAAAATTTGTGAGGTCTTTTTACGAATAAGCTTTTTGATTAGATAAAAAATCATACTTTTAAGTATTAATTGTTAATGTAACGTTACAATCAAAATCATTTGTTAAGAGGGCAAAAACTACTTACATAGTAAACCTTTTAAGGTACTTGAAAAAGGTTATTATAAATAAATTCAATGAGTAAAAAAGTCAACCTAAATTATCAGATCCAAAATCTTTTAAAAACTCATTTAAAGTTTGATTACATAGCTTTAAAAAAAAATGAAGTACTATTACAGGAAACACATAAATTATTAGATGATAGGTTTTTTAAAATGATAATTTACATAAAAGAAAAAGTTGAAAAAGATAATATTGAATATCCTGTAAATTATTTTATTGGTGCTTGCAAAAAATCTTTAGAAAACCACAAAAAAAACAGTAAATAACTAGCATATTTACAGAATTTTATAAAATAAAAATGGCATCAGTACAACCTTTTAAAGCAGTAAGACCCACGAGAGATAAAGCCAATTTGGTGGTATCTCGTTCCTATCATATTTATGATAAGGAAGGATTAGAGTTTCGTTTAAAGAACAATCCGTATTCTTTTTTACAAATTTTAAATCCAGGATATAAATTTGCTCAAGAAATTACTACTAAAAAGGAATTTAACTTGGTTCGTAATCGATACCTAGAGTTTAAAGACGAAAACTTCTTTGTTCAAGATGATATTCCAAAATATTACTTATATAAAAAAGTAACACGTACACATACATTTGTGGGTATTATTGGTGCTACTTCTGTTGAGGATTACAATAATAACGTGATAAAAATTCACGAAAAGACTCTCGAAAAACGCGAATTGTTGTTTAAAGAATATATTGACACTGTTGGTTTTAATGCAGAACCTGTATTATTAACATACCAAAAAAGTGACACACTAGAAAATTTGTTTAGTGACATCATGCAAGAGCGCTCAGAATATGAATTTTCGACTACGGATAGAATTTCTCATTTCTTATGGTTAATTGATGATGCTCAACAAATCAATACTATTCAAAATGAGTTCAAAAATATTAATAGTTTATATATTGCTGACGGACATCATAGGAGTTCATCTTCAGCCCTATTAGCAAATGATTACCCAAACTCAGATGCCTCTCAAAAACATTTTATGAGTTGCTTGATTCCTGAATCTGACTTAAAAATATATGAATTTTACAGACTTGTAAAAGATTTAAACGGATTATCGAAAAAAGAGTTTCTGATTCAGTTAGATGCTATCTTCACCATTGAAAATTGTGGCTTACAACCAAGAAAACTTTCTGCGCAACATCACTTTAGCATGTATCTTGACGGTGAGTTTTATATTTTACACTTGCGTTCCAATTTTTTAAAATTTGAAAATGCACTGGAATCTCTGGATGCTCAAATACTATATAAATTAATTTTAAACCCTATTTTAGGAATTACTGATTTACGTAACGAAAAACGTCTAGATTATCTTCCAGGAACTAAAGATATGATAGAATTGAAACAACAAGTAGACACTGAAGGTTGTAAAGTTGCTTTTGGGATGTTGCCAATAAATGTAGCACAGATGAAAAAAATAGCAGACGAAGGTTTAACTATGCCGCCAAAGAGCACATATATAGAGCCTAAACTAAGAAGTGGCCTAACTATATATGAGTTTTAAACAGTAAAATATTAGCTAATAGCTAAAACATAAACATGAGTATTCAAGAAAACCTACATTACATAAATTCTCAACTTCCTAAGTCTGTAACACTTGTTGCTGTTTCCAAAACAAAACCCATTGAAGCTCTACAAGAAGCTTATGATGCTGGTCAGCGTTTTTTTGGAGAAAATAAAATTCAGGAAATGACACAGAAATGGGAGTTATTACCAAAAGATATTGAATGGCATATGATTGGAAACTTACAACGCAATAAAGTAAAATATATGGCGGAGTATGTAAATTTAATACATGGGGTAGAGAATTTAAAGTTACTTACAGAAATTAATAAGCAAGCAAAAAAGCACAGCAGGGTAATTAATTGTTTACTTCAAATTAAAATAGCAGAAGAAGACACCAAAGCAGGAATGACTAAAGAGGAAGCTAAATCTATTATTACTGATGATTATGTGCTAGAACTGAAAAATATTAAAATAGTTGGACTGATGGGAATGGCTAGTTTTACTAAAAATCAAGATCAGGTGGCTAATGAATTTAGCTATTTAAAAACTGTTTTTGAAGAATTAAAAAATAATAATTTAGAATTCAATACTATTTCAATGGGTATGAGTGGTGATTATAAACTTGCTATTGACAATGGAAGTACTATGGTTAGAGTAGGAAGTAGTATATTTGGAGCTAGAAACTATAATAAATAAAGCTATTTATACAATAATAGACATAGAAACCACTGGTGGTAAATTTAATGAAGAAGGTATTACTGAAATTGCCATCTACAAATATGATGGTCATAAAATTATTGATCAGTTCATTTCTTTAGTAAATCCAGAAAAAGATATCCAACCATTTGTTGTAAACCTTACTGGTATCAATAATAAAATGTTACGTAATGCGCCTAAATTTCATGAAGTAGCAAAACGGATAATAGAAATAACAGAAGATACTATTATCGTTGCCCATAATACTTCTTTCGATTATAGAATTTTACGTACAGAATACAGACGCTTAGGATACGATTTTATCAGACAAACATTGTGTACAGTTGAATTGAGTAAAAAGCTTATTCCTGGTCAGGAAAAATATAAGCTCGGAACACTTGTAAAAGCCTTAGGTATTCCAATGACCGACAGACATAGAGCTTCTGGAGATGCATTAGCAACTGTTGAACTTTTTAAGTTATTATTGGATAAGGACACCGAAAAAGAAATTGTAAATTCAAGTATAAAAGATATTACAGAAAAGAAAGCTTCTCCTAAACTTGCGCATATTGTTGAGGATTTACCTTCAAAAACTGGTGTATATTATATACATAAAGCTGACGGAGGTATTATTTATATCGGTAAAAGTAAAAACATTAAAAAACGAGTTAACCAACACTTTTTAGGAACTAATAGAAAGTCAAGAAAAATTCAAAAACTTGTAGCTACAGTCACCTACGAAGAAACTGGCAATGAACTCATTGCCTTATTAAAAGAGTGTCAGGAAATAAAAATCAACCAACCCATATTTAATCACTCAAAACGTAAAACTAGCTTTCACTATGGCTTGTATCAAAAGAAAAATGTTGAGGGATACATAAGCCTTACTTTTGATAAAATTGATTTCAGAAAAAAACCAATCACATCCTTTTCTTCCATAAATGAAGCTAAAAAGTTTTTATTAAAAATTACTGATAAATATGAACTTTGTCAGACTGTAAATAAGTTATCCTTAACAGAAGGAACCTGTTTCCCATATAAAACAGAAGCATGTAAAGGGGCTTGTTGCAATGAAGAGGATAAAAAAGAATACAATCGACGTGTTCAATTATTTATGGAAGAATACTCTTATAAAAACGCTAATAAAATCATTATTGATTCTGGACGTAGTCATAATGAAAGAAGTGCTATTTTAATTGAAAATGGTATATATAAAGGATATGGTTTTTACCAACTTAACTATCAAATAAACAATATTGAAATTTTAAGAGAAATCATTACCCCTATGGATGATAATAGGGACACACAACATTTAATTCAAAGTTTTTTAAGAGTTAAAAAAGTAAAGAAAATAATCCCTTTACCCACTAAATAAGAGCAATTGCAAGAAAAAAAAGGACATAGCACTTGGAAGCATAAACTTCATGAAGTTATTTATGAGGCTGATACACCAGCAGGAAAATGGTTTGATATTATTTTACTTTTTCTAATTCTGGCTAGTATTGCTGTTGTAATGCTTGAAAGCGTATCGAGTATCAGTAACACTCATGGTTATGAACTTAATATTGCTGAATGGATTATAACTGCTTTATTTACTTTAGAATATTTTGCTCGAATAATAGTTATAAAAAAACCTAAGGAATATATTTTTAGCTTTTATGGTGTGATCGATTTTCTTTCAACCATACCTAAATACCTGTCACTGTTTTTCATTGGAACACATGCATTAGTAGCCTTAAGAGCATTACGTTTATTACGTGTTTTTAGAATTTTAAAATTGGCTAGATTCATAGGAGAGGGAAATCAATTAGCGAATGCATTAAAAGCAAGTAGAGCAAAAATATCTGTGTTTTTATTGGCTATTTTTATGCTTTGTATTATACTAGGAACAATAATGTATATGATAGAAGGAGGTTCCGGTGGAGGTTTTACTAGCATCCCCAGAAGCGTATATTGGGCTATTGTAACCTTAACAACAGTTGGATATGGTGATATTGCTCCAGTAACTCCCTTTGGACAATTTATAGCTTCTATAATCATGATTTTAGGTTACGCAGTAATAGCTGTTCCTACAGGAATTGTTTCTTCAGAAATGACTAAAGATCGAAAAAAAATACATCTAAACACCCAAAATTGCACAAACTGTTCTGCAAGTAACCATAGGGATAATGCTGAATTTTGTTATGAATGTGGGCATCAATTATAATTAAAAAATTGAATTTTGAATAACAAATACCTCATCAGTATCGTTGGCCCAACAGCAATAGGGAAAACAGCATTAAGCATAAAATTAGCTAACTTCTTTAATACTGAAATAATTTCCTGTGATTCCCGTCAGTTTTTTAAAGAAATGACTATTGGTACTGCAGTTCCAGAACCTGAAGAACTCGGTGGAGCTACTCATCATTTTATTCAAAATAAATCAATTTTGGATGAATATAATGTTGGTAGCTATGAACGCGATGCTATTGCAACTTTAGATCAACTTTTTGAAAAGCATGATGTGGTTATCATGGTTGGAGGTTCAGGAATGTATGTAAACGCTATTGTAAACGGTTTAGATGAATTTCCAGAAATAGACAACACTATAAGAGAGGGTTTAACAAAACGATTAGCAAATGAAGGAATTGAATCCCTTCAAGAGCAGTTAAAATTATTAGACCCAGTATCCTATAATAAAATAGCTATTGATAATCCACAACGTCTATCAAGGGCTTTAGAAATTTGCATTGGATCTGGAAAGCCTTACTCCTCTTTTCTGAACATAAAAAAGAATAGTAGAATTTTCAAAACTATTTCTATTGGTCTAACTGCTGAAAGACAGTTAATGTATGATCGTATTAATATGCGAGTTGACCTAATGATGCAAAACGGATTACTAGATGAAGTAAAAACATTGCATGAACACAAAAAACTAAATGCATTAAATACAGTTGGCTATAAAGAATTATTCAACTATTTAGATGGTGAATGGGACTTAGATTTTGCTGTCTCTGAAATCAAAAAAAATACACGACGATTTTCAAAAAGACAGGTAACATGGTTTAAACGAAACGAAGATACGGCTTGGTTTGACTTCCAATATAAATTGACTGATGTTACTAATTATTTACAACAAGTAATAAAATAAAACCCCACCCCAAAGGAGAGGAAACACAACTTATAGAATTAAAAAAAAGCCTTCAACTAAGTTGAAGGCTTTTTTTATATTACGAATATTTAATTATTATTTATTCACTACAAGCCTAAAGCCTTCCCCATGAATATTTAATATCTCAACATTTTCATCTTTCTTTAAATATTTACGCAATTTGGCTATATATACATCCATTGATCTAGAGGTAAAATAATTATCATCTCTCCAAATTTTTGTCAATGCTAATTCTCTTGACATTAAATCATTTTCATGCAATGCTAACAAACGCAGCAACTCATTTTCTTTAGGTGATAACTTTACAGCTTCATCCGTACCAAAACTTAAAAAACGAAGTTTTGAATTTAAGTCAAAACCTCCAATTTTAAATTCAAACGTTGCGCTATCCGCAATAGAATCTTTTACCTTTCTAAGCATTATAGCATTAATTTTCATCAACAATACTTCTGAGTCAAATGGCTTGTTTAAATAGTCATCTGCCCCTACTTTGTATCCTTTTAACACATCTTCTTTCATCGCCTTAGCCGTTAAGAAAATAATTGGAACTTCTTTATTACGCTCTCTAATTTCTTTGGCTAATGTAAACCCGTCTTTATAAGGCATCATTACGTCTAAAATACACAAATGATAATTGTCTTTCTTAAACTTCTCAAAACCTTCCATTCCGTTTTTAGCAAGTGTGACATCGTAATCATTTAACGATAAATAATCTTTTAATACTGATCCAAAATTTGGATCATCTTCTACTAATAAAATTCTTTTTTGTACTTTTTCCATAGCTTATGAAATTAATGGTAGTTTAATAATGAAGGTTGTCCCTTTTCCTTTTTCGCTTTCAACAAATATTTCTCCTTGATGGTCATCAATAATTTGTTTTACATAAGCGAGCCCCAAACCGTGGCCTTTTACATTATGGACATTACCTGTGTGTTCTCTATAAAATTTTTCAAATATTTTCTTTTGTACAGATTTGGACATTCCACTCCCTTTATCTGATATTTTTAATACAATTGAACTCCTTATCGTTTCTGTATACACTTCTATTTCAGGAGCATTTGGAGAATACTTTATTGCATTATCCAATATATTTACAATCACATTAGTAAAATGTGATTCATTAACCAAAACTGTAGAGGTTTTTGCTTCAAATTTTGTGTTAATATAACCATCTCTATCTTCAATTAATAGCTCTACATGTGGAATCGCATCTTCAATTAAATCATGCAATTCAAATTTTTCTTTCTTTATGTCTAATTGTTTTTTCTCTAACCTTGATATTCGTAAAACATTTTCTACTTGAGCATGCATTCTTTTATTTTCTTCACCTATCATTCCTAGATAGCGTTTAACTTTACTATCATCACCCATTATTTTAGGGTTTCTAATAGAATCTAAAGCCAAATTTATAGTTGCTATTGGTGTTTTAAACTCATGCGTCATGTTGTTAATAAAGTCGGTTTTTATTTGTGAAATTTGACGTTGCCTTAATAATTGATATATCGCAAAAGCAAAAACTAAAATAATAACTACGGTAAATACTATAGACATAATTACCATTGATAAAATTGACGATATTAAATACTTTTTCCTGTTTGGGAAAGTCAACCTTAAATTAAAATTACCTTTAGTATTATCTTCAAAAAGTGCTGTTGGGTATTCAAAATTTTTCAATAACTCATACTCTTCTGAGTGCACTGATGTTGCCAAATCATTACTATACACCGCAAACTCATATTCTAAATTTAATCCTCTATCATACAATTCTTGAGCTATAATCAAATTAATTTGATTATTTGACACCCTTTTATGTATTGGCCTTTTATTTGCTAATGTTTTATAAATTTCTTCTAATTGTAGCATACTATACTCCGGCAATTGATTTACACGTTCAATGCGCTCTTGTAAAGTAACTTTAGACTGATCTATACCTAACTCATCAAAAAAAGCGGTCTCACTTTTTCCATAATATTTTTTAACCGTAATCGAATCATTTTCTGGCCCCTCAAAAAACCTACTTGTTGACAATTTGTAGTTTTCTTCAATGATACCACTTCTATGTAAAAAAGTTTCATTTGTTCGATCATCCTTTTGCACTACATTCAGTTCTGATATAACAGTTTGACTAGGTAACTGCCCTAAACTATCAATCAACTTTTCTAATCTATTGAAATAATTATTACGTTCCTGCTTCTCTATTTTTTCAGATGTTGAACCTAATATTTGACTTACCGTTAAACCAAATTGTTCTTCTCTGTTTTCTATAGAAGTATTAATCCAAAAACTTTGTACAAAGATTATTCCTATAAGAGATAAACTCATTAAGACTACTAGTGATACAAATATCTTTTTATTCATTATTCAAAAATAGTTTTTTCAAAAAGAGTTTGAATTAAATTTAACCAAAACTTAACAAAAATGTTAAAATCAACTATTACTTCGTATTTTATTAAGAACTTGAATGTTTATTTTCTCGACTTGATTTTCTGCTCCTTCAATGGTTTTATTAATAACGATAAAATTTGACCTATCAATTTTATCCTCATCACTTAACTGATTCATTACCCTATGCAATACTTGCTTCCTTGTAATACCATCCCTTAAAACAACCCTATTAACACGTTCTTCTAATGGAGCAGTTACTGTAATTACAAAATCACAATTTTTATAACTTCCTGATTCGAACAATATAGCCGACTCTTTTATAACATACTGGGCTTCTTGCTTATTGTACCAACTCAAAAAATCCTCAGCAACTGCAGGATGTACTAATTTATTCAACTCATTTAAAAGCTTTTTGTTTTCAAATACTTTACCAGAAATATATCCTCTATTTAATTCTTTATTTTCATATGCCTCTTCCCCTAACAGTTCTTTTATTGCTTTTATTAACTTTTCATTGGTAACCATTAATCGTTTTGCCTCAACATCTGAAACATAAATTGGAATACCTAAGTTATTAAACAATTTTGCAACAGTTGTTTTACCACTTCCTATACCTCCTGTTAACCCTACTATCATTCTGTTATTACTATATAAGTTATTGATTTTTTTAACACTTTTACATTTCTTACTCCTTTAGGAATATATTCAATATGTATTGGTAATGTATTAGATGCGCTAATTTCATTAAAGTCAACATATACTCCAAAAGATTCAGCTCTATAATCACTATACAAAGATAACGGAGATTGAAACTGAACATTGACTTGTTTAGGAAATATGGTTAACTTTTTTTCTTTAGGTAAATTCTTTATTTCTATATTTATTTGAAAATCTCCTTGAGTGAATCGCTCTATATCATAACTGTATTTCACTTTTTGAGTCTCCAATTGAATATTTTTATTCTCATTTTTCAAGCCAACATCGCCAACTATTTTTTCGAAAACAGCATCAAAATACAAGCTGTCTGTTTTTATTTCAGAAATACTATCAATATTTAATTTATCTCCATAAATCATTATTGAATCCTTGCTCAAATACGAGTCAACAACCCCATAGCCTAATTTGGTTTTTACAATAACTTTAGATCGTATAGGCACTTTCTTTTTAGCTAATGTTTTAATTTTAAAATTTATTCTTTTTGGAGTTACACTCAATACTTTTACGTTTTTGGAAAATAAATCATTAAACTGATAACCATTAGCTTCCCAGACCCACTCATTATTTCCTTTTTTTGTATCAATAGTATAGTTTAAGGATTTTAATTTATTATTCATTAAAATAAAACCCGATCCCTGCACCTTAATCGTTAGAATGGAATCATTACTTTTTACAAAAGTCCCATCCTCTAGGTTTTTATACAAAACATGAACCGTTACTGTTTTTTCATATATTTTGGAAAGGTTTATTAACCCCCATACAAATAATGAAACCAATAATGATATCACAAATGCTCTAGAGCTTTTTTTTTGAATATAGGTAAGTCCGTTTTTATAGTTCATAAAACTTAACTTTAACCCCACCAGTGGGTTTAATTACCCGAGGCTTGCCTCGAACGAAAATATTATTGTTAATTATATCCCGTGTGCGTGTACCGAGGAAGTTTATTTACAAAAATAGTTATTTCTATTTAAAAAATAAATTCGGAAATGCCTCTTGAGGTGTTTTTCCTAGCAACCCAATTTTTATTGTAGATTCAACAAAACCTATACCGTAACCGAAAAATTGTACAAATAGTGCCAATATGGATTGAATACCAATTTTAATGCTTTTATTTTTTATACTAGCATCCATAAAAATCAAACATATATACATACCTAAAATAATACTATATAAGTGAAATCCAAAAATTGAAAAAACTACAGAAACCAAAACCCCTAAAACAAATACTGTTGGAAACCAATACGTTATTTTTTTCGTTTCAGGGTGCCAATGATTTAATATTGGTCGGCATTTTCCAAATTTTTGCACTTGGGTATAAAACTTGGTCCATGAAATTCTACGTTTATGAAATACATATGCATTAACTATCAATGTGGTTTTAAAACCTGCTTTCCACAAACGAATCGTTAAATCCGGATCTTCACCTGGATGTATTTTTCCAAATCCTCCAGTAGTTTCAAATGCTTTTCCCGATAAACCCATATTAAAACTCCTAGGCTGAAATTTGTCAACCTGCATTTTTCCTCCACGGATACCTCCAGTGGTAAAAAAAGAAGTCATTACATAATTAATAGCTTTTTGTAAATCTGTAAATGACTCATGTGCTGCATCAGGACCTCCAAAACAATCAACATATTTTTTAGTAATTGATCTATCTACTGCTTCTAAATAGTTTTCAGGAAGAATGCAATCAGAATCTAAAATTAAAAAATAATTTCCTTTAGCCTTTTTCATACCATAATTTCGAGAATCTCCTGGTCCTGAGTTTGACTTAAAGAAATAAGTAATATCTAGCTGATTTTCATATTTAGCAATAATTTTTTCTGAAGATGTGGTTGAACCATCTTCAATAATCACCACTTCAAATGGCTTTGTAAAGTTTTGAACAACTAAACTCGCTAGCAATTCATCAATTTCATCTGGCCTATTATAGACAGGTATGATAAATGAATAATAGATTTCCATAATTACAAAAGTAACAAAATAAAAAAGCCTGTGTAAAAACACAGGCCTTAAAATTAAAAAGGGGCTAATTTATTTTTTTACTATTCTAAATGTTCCTTCAGTATTATTAACTAAAGCTTTTACAAAGTAAATACCTGAAGTTAAATCTGAAAAATCTAATTTATAATCTCTACTATTAGGAGTAACTGTTTTAACAGTTTGCCCCAACATGTTAACAATTGATAATTGCTTAATTTCACTGTTAGCAGAAACTGTTAATTCATTAATTACAGGATTGGGATATGCTTTAAATCCTACAGATGCATTTAAATCTTGAATAGATAATGTAGCATTATAAGCAGAGATTTGAAATGTATCTTCAGTACCTCCTGCATATTCCCATACTCTAATTAAAAGTACTTCACCTGGCGTTCTACCTGTTAAATCAACCAATGAAAAGTTTCCATCTAAACTGTCATCATCATCACACTCTACAGAAACTAATGAACCACATGAGCCACTATATACTTCCATTGCCGTATCCGTTATTGTTGAACCATTGCTATTTGTTTCAATAGTAATATTCCCATCAGCTGGAACAACAACACTATACCAAACATCTCCACCACCATAACTACTACACGTAGTTGCTAATTCACCAGAGTCCGTAGAACCTACTATTGTTCCAACAAGTGAGTTAACTGCAAAATTTGTACCAGGTGTAAGTGGAGTTGGAGAACCACAATCATTGTTTACTGGTGGACAACTATAAGCTCCATTTCCGTTTATCACACAAGTTCCGTCTTGATCGTTAGAAACTGTAAAATTAACTGAAGTTCCTGAAGCATATGGTCCAAAACTTACAATACCTGTTATAGAGGCTTGTTGTGTTGGGCTTGCTTGATCATCGCTAATTGTTACAGATGTTGCAGAACCTAAGTTAGTAATATCTACGTCTATAGTAAATTGAGTATTACCACAATCTGGAACAACTGTATAAGTTGCAGTAGCGTTTGTACATGTATTTTCTGTTATATCTAATGTATACGTTGTACTTTGTGGTGTTGCCCAAGTTGAAATTACAATATAATATGTAGTCCCTGAATTAACTAGATAATCACTAATAGCTAAATCTCCTGTAGCACCTCCATTAGTAGCTCCATTTTGACATGTAGTTCCAATATCTGCACAATCAGTATAAATAAATATTCCCGCATAAGTACTACCAATACCAGTAAGATCTACATCTATAGAAGTGTTTGATACTGGAGAATATGCATAAACAACATCATCTCCATTTAAATAACCATTAGTTGAAGTACAAGATGCTCCTGGTGAACCAGTATAATCATCTCCATACGTAGCGGTATCATCTGTTGTATTATATGGCAAAGCACCTACTACTATAGGGTTAGAACAAACTTCTCCTACTGGAGGGGCAGCTCTTGTTGTAAAACTTTCTTCACTACATCCAGTAGCGTCTCCATTTCCATTATAAGGCACAACAGTAACATAATATGTAGTTGAATAAGCAAGAGTTCCTAGGTCGTAAGTTGTCACATTACCAACATCTATATTATTTATTACATCTGTTCCAGCTGGAGTAGTACCTACTGTTAATTTATACCCAGTAGGAATCCCAGCTGCTACAGTCCATGTAAGGTCATTATCTTCATTTACATCTGTTGCAGCATCTAAAGGGTCACTTAATATTGTACAGTTTGGAGGTGTAACAACTACTTGAGTAGCACTGAAATTATCTACATAAAAGTAATAGTCACCTGCTGTATATGTATTTGCAATTTGCAATTTCACATCTGAACTCATTGGTAAACTTGCTGCCGGTATAACAACAGGAGCTATTGCAGCACATGTAGCGGAAACTATATGGTTACCATCATTAATTGTTAATACTGTATTCCAAGTAGCACCATCATTAGTTGAATATTGTAAATCTGCACTTCCCCAACCTGCGGCTGTAGCACCACCACCTGTATAATCAATAATTTTATAATCAAAATTAATTGTTAAGTCAGTGTTATTAGAAGCTCCAACTTGATTTGGAGAAGTCAAGTTTCCTGTAGTACTACTACCCCATAAGTTATCTCTTTCTGAACTTCCTGCACATGGAGATGTAGCTGTATTAGCATACGAATCTGTCCAACCAGCTGGTGTTCCAGCGTCAAAATTTTCATTAATCCCTACTTGGGAAAAAGAAAATGTAGTGATTAACATCACTAATAATAATGTAATTTTTTTCATGATTTAGTGTTTTAATTAATTAGGGGTAATATTTGTATATAAATCTTCGGTCGCCAAATTTATGTCAATTTGAGATTAAAAAAAATAACATTGTTTTATAAACAATGTTAAAAAATGTTAAAAAACGTTAAAATGTTAAAAAAAAACCCACGAAGTTAAATTCGTGGGTTTCTTTGTATTCGGTAAGATTTAAAAAAACTGTCCGATTTATAATCGAATAGTTACATTGTTTTTCAGCACAGTTTTGTCAATTGAAATTATTTTTTAACAATTCTGAATGTCCCTTCGGTATTGTTTACAATTGCTTTCACAAAGTAAATCCCTGAAGTTAAATTAGAAAGGTCTAATTGATAGTCACGGTTATTAGGCGAAACTGTTTTTACAGTTTGCCCTAACATATTAACTACCGACAATTCTTTAATTTCATTTTTTGCTGAAACCGTTATCTTATCTTTGAATGGATTAGGAAATATACTGAATGCTTCCGTTAATCTTAAGTCCTCAATACCTAAAGAAGTATCTGATAACCTTAAACTAAATGTTCCTTCTTCAGCACCTCCACCATTCCAAGCTTGTACATAATATGTTCCAGACAACCCGGTTAAATCAATTGTATTAGGAGCTGCTGCTGTAGCTTGACAAGAGGTTGCTACTTCAGTTAAAGCACCACAAGTTCCTGAATACACAACAAAATTAGCATCTGAAGCTGTTCCGTCCAATACTGACTCAACTGTTACTGTTCCAGAAACTGGAGCTACGAAACTGAACCAAACATCCTGGATAGTACCAAAAAGATCACAAGATGGATTGGCTATATTTACTGTTCCATTACCATTATCAGTTCCTACGGAAATACCATCAACTGTCAGAGCTGCAGATGTTCCACAATCTTGATTAGCAACGTTAGGTGATACCGCTGGAGTACAAGTTAAAGATAAATTACCAGCACCTACAGAAGTATTATAACCGCTTATAGCAATATAATAAGTTGTTGTTCCATCCGAAGTAAAATTTACTATTGATGAAAAACCAGTACATCCAGCACCGTCATCATTATTAGCTTCACAAACTAGTGTTCCACAAGTTCCATCTCCAGAGGCATACACATAAATTTTAGAATCATATGCAGCATCACCAGGAGTTGCTCCAGTATCATTACACAAAGAAAGCTCTATGTTTTCAGCTGGACCAATACCGGTATAAGTATACCAAATATTTCCTGCTGCAGATGCAGGACCGCAAGATAACACATCATCAGTATCCAAAGAAGCATCAGTAGTATCTGTAGCTGTCAAACTACTACAAGCTAATGCAATTGCGTTTGAGCAATCATCATTAGCAGGAGGTGTATTAGTTGTCGCGAAGTCAAATGGCCCAGCATAAGTACTCGTACCTGCTCCTCCACAATTTGTTTGCACATAATATGAATATGGTGTCGCTGCAGTTAAGCCATTAGCCGTATCCATTGTTGCAACTATTGTTCCTGAAGTAATTACACCTACTCCTTGTGCATTACCTTGAGGCACTACCTCCCAGTTATAATCAACAGGTGTACCTACCGCAGGAGCTGTCCAACTTAAATCAGCTGAAAGATCCGTTGGAGCTGCAGCCAATGCTGAAGGAGCCCCACAACTAGGTGCATTTGTTAAATTTATATATGATGTAACATGTCCATTTTGCGCAGTTGTACAACCAGCATCTTCAGTCCAGTGTAACTGTACTGCGGCTACCGTTATTGTATTTACTGTAAGAGGCGAAGGACCAAATGCCAATACCGTTGTTCCATCTGCATTGTCAATAACAGTAACATATTTGGGAGTTGCTCCCTCTACAACTGAAAATTGATAATCCTCACCAATTGTCAAACCAACCAACACACTATATTCTTCGGTCCAGTTATCTCCTGCTATTTGCTGTGATGTACCATCATTTACTGCAGTAATATCCCCAGCTGGATACTGATTCACATTTGTACATTGCGAATGTCCATAATAAGACATTAATAGTAATAATACTAAAGTAATTTTTTTCATAAAACTAAAATTTAATAAAGGTTTAAATAATTAATTGTAGGAGATACTAATTTGGGATATATCAAAAATACTATAAGTAAATAAGCTGACACAAAAAATTCGGCAACTAACCTATAAATCAGATAAAAACACTGGCAGACACATAATAAACCTTATAAATTTGAGTTACCATAACTATGGTATTGTGATTATTATTATTAAGTAGAACGTTTTTTAATGCTAAGCTATTTTTAGTTAACTCATAAAGCCCTATTTTTGTTTTCAATTTATTTATAATTAATGAAGAATATATTATTTTTAGCAGCAATATTTTGTTGTTTTACCATACAATCACAAGTAACTAGAAAGTATTCCAATGAGTTTTTAAACATAGGTGTTGACGCAGCTGCATTTGGGATGTCCAATGCTGTAGTAGCAAGTAGTACCGATGTAAATTCAGGTTATTGGAACCCTGCAGGTTTATTAAAACTAAAAGGAAAACAAGCTTCCTTAATGCATGCAAATTATTTTGCAAATATTGCAAGTTATGACTACGGAGCTTTTGCAATGCCTATTGATGAGAAGAGTGCCTTTGCATTATCATTAATTCGTTTTGGAGTAGATGATATTTTAGATACTACAAAATTAATTGACGATCAAGGTATTGATTATAGTAGAATAAACTTATTTTCAACTGCCGATTATGCGGTAACTTTTTCTTACGCAAGAGATTTGGGTATTGAAAATTTACGTTTTGGAGCTAATATTAAAATATTAAGAAGAATAATTGGGGATTTTGCAAATTCTTGGGGATTTGGTTTTGATGCTGGATTACAATATGACTACAAAAAATGGACCTTGGGTTTAATGGTAAGAGATATTACAACTACTTTTAACACTTGGGATATTGATGCTGATAAGCTAAACGATATTCAAGCAACTTCTGCTTATACTAATTCAGGACAGAGTCAAGAAACTCCTGAAGATACTGAAATTACAATTCCTAAATTACAACTAGGAATTGCTAGAAATTTTGAATTCAAACACAAACTTACCTTATTAACTGAGCTCGATTTTGATGTTCGTTTTACAGAAACTAACGATCTTATTTCTTCTTCATTTGCAAGCGTTAGTCCTTCACTTGGATTACAGCTTAACTACAACAACCTTGTTTTTTTACGTAGTGGAGTTGGGAAATTTCAAGATGTACCTCAAATTGAAGGAGGAGAAAAACTAAATGCACAACCAAACTTAGGACTTGGGTTTCATTACAAAGGAATATATGTTGATTACTCTTTAACTAATATTGGTAAAACGGATGAAACCTTTTATTCAAATATTTTTTCTTTAAAACTAGATTGGAGTATTTTTAGTAAAAAATAATTTTATTTTTTAAAAGATGTTGAAAAAAATTAGTTGTTTTCTATTTGTATTAATTGGTTCGGTATCCTTTTCTCAGACAATTCCCTATTCAAAAAACACAATTATTTCAGTACTTACTTGTGACCCTGGTGATGACTTATATAGCAGTTTTGGTCATAGTGCCTTTAGAATTCAAGACTTTACAAATCATTTTGATGTTGTATATAATTACGGTGTATTTGATTTTAAAAAACCTAACTTTTACCTCAATTTTGCTAAGGGTAAATTATATTACAAGCTAGACAGAGCTCCTTATAACTATTTTCACAAACAATACTATGATGAAAATAGAGCTGTAAAGAAACAAGTTTTAAATTTGACTATTGCTCAAAAAAATAAATTAATAGCCTATTTAGAAAACAACGCTAAGCCAGAAAATTCAACATATCAGTATGATTTTTTTTACAACAACTGTGCTACTAAAATAAGGGCTGTTTTAGATGATGTTTTCCCAAATGAAATAGTTTTTAACGACGAGCATATTACTACATCGTACACCATGCGTGATTTAATCAACAATAATGTACCACATAACACATGGGCAAACGTTGGTATTAATATTGCTCTTGGCTCAGTAATTGATGTTAAAGCAACTACTACTGAGTATCAGTTTTTACCAAAATATATTTTTGAAGCATTTAATAACGCTTCTATAAATAACCAAACTTTAGTAAAAGAATCTTCTATTATACTAAAAGAAGATAGCTCAAGAATAAAAAAAAATAGCTTATTTATTTTAAGTCCTTATTTCATATTATCATGTACATCCCTGCTGATTATTACAATTACTTTTTTCGATTACAAAAAAGATAAAAGAAATAAAGCTTTAGATTCTATACTATTATCCATCACTGGTCTAGTTGGCTTACTAGTCTTATCGCTTTGGTTTGCTACAAATCATACAACAACTGCAAATAATTTAAATATACTGTGGGCTTTTGCTCCAAATTTAATAATTACATTTTTACTATTACGCAAGAATACATTAAAATGGACTTCTACTTACTTTAAGTTTTTACTACTACTAATAATAGGCCAAGCCTTTATATGGCTATTTAAAATAGAAGCTTTTGCCTATGCTATGCTACCAATATTTATAGCGCTTGGAATTAGGTTTACTTATTTGAGTAAATATTTTAAATAACTATTGCCCCCTAAAAAAGAGAACTGTACTCAGTGTTTTTATAACAATATTTAAATCCAAGAAGATATTTCTATGTTTTATATAATATAAATCATATTGTAATTTCAATAAGCTTTCATCTACTGAAGCTCCATAACTAGTATTTACTTGAGCCCAACCTGTTAGTCCAGGCTTGATAATATGTCGTGTCGGATAAAAAGGAATTTCCTTTGCTAACTGACCTACAAAAACAGGACGTTCAGGCCTTGGCCCTATAACACTCATTTCTCCTTTTAGAATATTTATAAATTGTGGAAATTCATCTAAACGTGTTTTCCTTAAAAGTTTCCCAAAAGTTGTAATTCGTGAATCATTTTTGTCTGCCCAAACTGCCCCATCTTTTTCAGCATTTACGACCATACTTCTAAGTTTGTATATCTTAAACAACTTCCCTTTTTTCCCAACTCTTTCCTGTGAATAAAATAATGGACCTCTATTTGCTACCAAATTAATACAATATAAAAACGGGAGCATAAGTACTAGACTTAACAAACCAACAATACTAATTAACACATCAAATAACCGATGTGCTAATCGATATAATGGTTTTACTTTATGTTGACTAAATGGAAACTGTTTATAAAAATCTTTGTCCTTAAAACTTACATATACACGGCCTGAAAGATCTTCATAAACCTCTGAATATTCTTTAATAACATGACCTTGATTAAATAACTCCAATAAATTAGTATACAATTCAGAAGATGAAAACTTTGAGCTTCTGGTCACAACAATTTCATGAACCCCTGCTTTTACAATATCCATTAAACTTGAGGCTGGAATCTCTTTATCACTAATTGCTTTAATAGAATTACTTGTAGTATTAATAAAATACTTCACTTTATAGTTTGCATCAGCAATTGCTAAATCTCTTTCTATTTCTTCTAGTAACTCTCCATTGGCAACAAGTAATATACTTTTTTTAAAAATTGGGGAATTGATAAAATATATGTATGCCAATCGACCAATAGACATTGATACTATTATAGAAATATAAAAATATATTATCTGTATCCTGCTTTCAGGCAATTCTGGAGTAAAATAAGGTGTTAATATGTAAACTAAAATTGTAACTGAACAAGTAGCGACAATACCCTTTAGTATTTTGAAAAAATTACTGGAACGTTTTAAATGATATATTTCAAATACAGAACCGAAAAAAAGAATATAAAAACCTAGTATTAATGACCATGTCCATTTATCTTCTCTGATGGTGAAGTAATCAAAATCAAAAACATTCCCAACAAAATGCAACCCTAACAGTACTAGGACAACATCAAGAATACGTAATAATAATTTACGTTCGGATAATTCAAAATGAAAATTTGTTTTTTGGGACATTTGAACAAATAGCTATTAAATAATGCCCAAATATAGTACATCTATAATAAAAACGCCCCATTTAAAAATAGCTTTCCGCCGATGTTTAATAACATTTCAACCATGTTTTATAAAGTTATATTTTTTTAACTCATTAAGCTTCGAAAAAAAAAACATTCTTGAATAACTCTTATTTTTTTAATGTCTTGTTTTTTTTATTAGATTTTACATCCAATAAACACAACCCATAGATAAAGGAAGGAAATGCAATCCGCATAGCTGAATGATTAATTGTTAAAAACCAAAGTAAAAAGAATGAATAAAAATAAATATTATTACGATTTTGCAACCTATAGACTAATGGTGTTAAAAAGAGGATTAAAAAAGCAAACATCCCAAAAGCTCCATGTTCAGATAAAATCCTACTTATTTCATTATGAGAAGCAGCTTTAACCCCTGTTTTTTCAAAACGGTAATGTTTACTTTTTCCGACACCCAATCCAAAAATGGGGTTATCAAGAAATGCCTGAAATTCTAAAGCTGCTATATCTACCCTACCTGTAGACACGTCTTCCTTTTCTATTCCTGCTGCATTTTTATTTAAATATCTATTCTCAATTAACCCTGAAGTTTGACTAACCGCATAAAACCACACTCCCATTCCTGTCAAAACAAAGACGATTATCATTTTATTAATTTTAAACATCAATGCCTTATTACCTCTTAAAAAAGTAATTGCTATAAAAAATACCGCTGCAATAAGCGCTGCAAGAACACCACCTCTTGAAAACGTAACTAAGCCCCTAAACACACATGCCGCTAGTATCAAAAACTCTAAAAATGATTGTATTTTTGTTACTTTATTCAACACTAAACGCGTTATAAAAACAAATATTCCAATCCCTAATGTTGTAGCTACTTGATTAGGACCAAAACCTCCTGATGTGGCAAAATTTGACCCTGTACTCATTACTACCTCTTTTGTACTTGGATTATATAAATATAAATAAACAAGCATTGGTATTACTGGTAAGGATGCATAAAACAATATTTTAGAAAGCTCCTGCATAGTTACTTTTCGCTTATAACAATAAAACGCAAAAAAACCTAAAGAGACTGGACCACTTAAATTAAAAGCAATCATCTTTCTAATTTCTTCTTCAAAATCATATTCCGTAAATACTATCGTAGATAATAGCAGTAACACGTATATTATATAGATATACCCTTTAGATTTTGAAAATTCATAGAACAACCCTATAAAAGCAAATACAATTAGTAAATATTTCCGTGATTCATAGAAAATTAACCCGCTTGTCATTCTAAAAAAAACGTCACTAGTTGCTAAATATGCACAAGCAATTAATATAGCTAAAGTTTTATTTTTTGAAGAGAACACGTACAAAAAGCTCCCCGCCATTACCAATATATTAATCAGTTTTGAGGTAAATGGTATCGCAAAAACCAATAATCCTATTGCTATGTGCAATACAAGTAAAAAAAGTTCTTTATTTTTTTTAAATAAACTCACTGATAAATAATGTAAATAAAGCTTATGATTGATACATTTTTAACACTCTATTAATCAAACTTGAAGCAGTATAATTTTTCGTTATATGATGTTTAAACTCCTTTGCAAGTTTATAACTTAATTTCTGATTTATAATCAATTTATGGATTCCATTATAAAGAGAAATAGAATCTTCTGAAGTTACAAGCAAACCATTAGTTTCATGCTCTATTACCTTTTCACACTCACCAACATTAGTTACAACTACTGGCAACCCAGCATACCCATACTCTAATAATGCTACTGGAAGTCCTTCAGATTTTGAAGATAAAACCCCAATTGAACATTGTGACAAAATATGATTTACATCTGAACAAGTACCGTAAACAAATACATTGTCTTTTAAATTATTTGCTTCAATAAATTCAAAAATTGACACTGAATAATCATCATTAAAATTTTTTCCTACTAAATGTAATGTCCAAGTAGGATGTTCTTTTTTTATTTTTAAAAATGTATTCAATAAGTTTATATGATCTTTTTGTGCTCTTAAATTTGCTAAACAAACAATTCTTTTCCCTTCTTCTCCTTTCAAATAAGTCTCTTTTTTAGAATCAACTGAATCAGAAACGAAATTAGAAAAATAGACTACTTTATTACAGTGCAAATTATTAATTGCCCATTTCTTAAGGTTCGTATTCACAGCTATAATCGTACTAAATAAAAACGACATTACTTTAAGTGCAGTATATGGTCGTTTGTTTAAATTTTCACTATCACCGTAATGATCATGCCAAATAACTTTCAACTTATGATTAAGGATTTTCATCAGCCCTGCTAAAAAAAAGGATGATGAATGTGCATGTATAATAGTTATTTGATTATCCTTAATAAACTTTTTTAACAAAAAAACAGCTTTTATATCTATTGCATTTTTCTTTTTCAAAAAAAAATAACCTACATCCTTTTCAATGGTTTTTAACAACACTCCTTCTACTCGTGTAGTACACAAATAAGAACTTATATGTTTTGATAAGCTATTAGCATAAGTTACTGCAATACGTTCTGCCCCACCTGCCTCTAGTGAATCGATTAATTGTAATACTTTCATTTTAACAATAGTGCTATTTCGTTCTCAAATTTTTCTAAAGTAAATTCACTTGACCAATCAAATGCTCGTTGTACCTTTTGAAAATATAATTCTTGATTTATAAGATATTCCTCAATTTCAGATACTATCTCGTCCAAATCGGGGTTAACCAGACTCCCTCTTTCACCATTAGCTAACATATAAGGCACACAAGAAACTGATGTACTTATCGGCAAACATCCTAAGCACATAGCCTCAGCAACTACTTTTGGCCAACCTTCGGACTTTGATATAAATACTAAAAAATGAGCTTTCTTAAATGCTTCTTTTACTTCTTGTTTATTTACATTCCCATGTAATTTTACAGCTCCTGAAATTTTATGTTCTAATATATAACGCTCAACATTTTCACGCTCAGCTCCTTCTCCATAAATATTTATAACAACATCATATCCCTTTTTTAATAATTCGTGTACAACTTTAACAGTCAACAAAGGTTGTTTTCCAGAAGTTAAAGCGCCTACAAAAATAAATTTTATAGTTCCATCAACCTTTTTAGGACTAATAGGTGATATTTCTTTTTCAGAATAAGTAGCAGTAAAAAAAGGTGTTATATTTTTCGATTTGTCCTTCCAATCTCCATAGACTAATACTTGAGTATTCCTTGTGAGAAAGGTGTTTTTCAACATCCATTGTTGCAATTTGTACGACAAAGGCTGTTTCGATTTTGGATCCCAGTTTCCGGCATATTTAACGGTCTTGATTTTTTTAGGGAAAAGTATTTGAACAAAACACCCTAACAAACTTATGTTTCCTGGGCAACGCAGATGAATATGATCCGCCCATTTCATTGCCAAAAATATTTTGTAAAGCATTACCGGAAGGTAAGTCAAACTTATTAAAATATTTGTAAATGATGTAAATGATAAAGCTTGAATAGGAAAGACTTTTGGCGTACGTTTAAAGTTCGACAATAATAATTCTTTATCATAGCTTACAGGAGATAATATCCCCAATTCATCAATGTATTTAGACCATAAATTCATTTCATAAACATATGGAGCATATGAAAAAAATTCCTCACCTTTCTTAAGTGTTGGCGCTAAAGTAACTATCAAGAACTTCATTATATATATCCTTCTGAATTATTATTATTAATAACCACTGCCGGAACACCTACAACTGTTGTAGCGCTTTCAACATTTGATACTACTAAAGAATTGGCTCCAATTACACTATTATCTCCAATACTAATTTTACCAGCTACTACAGCATTCGCAGCTATAAAAACATTGTTTCCAATTACTGGAACTCCTCTTTTACTTCCTCTACCGCTTACCCCAACTGTAACCCCTTGGGCAATATTACAATTTTCTCCAATTATTGCTTTTGGATGAATAATAATATGACCGTGATGCGCTATATAAAAACGAGGTCCAATTGTTGCAGCATATGGTAACGATATACCTGTCAATACCTCAATAGATTTTTGAGAAAAGACAGCTCCTAACAAAAATATTTTTTTTAGGATTTTTGGTAGTTTACTTCTATAAATCCCGTTAGATAATCTATACACAAATAAAGCCCATAACCCTTGAGTTGTCAGAATTAATAGTATCGCAGATCTACTATTATTGCTATACTTTTTATATTTCTCAATATCTAATTTAAATGCTTTCATACCTTATCTTAAAACTGTAGGCTTGTTAAATACCAAACTAAACCACCCATATGTTCTTCCTAATGCTTCCGTTAAAGCTGCTTTCTTTTCTGTTGTTGTAATCACATTTAAAAACCGAAGACCTGTTAATAATAAAGCAATACAATTCCATTTAATTCGTGCAATTAAACTAGGGTTTTCATATTTAATACGCCAAACATACCAACCGTTTTTAACAACCATTTTCCCATAATTAAACTTATTGGGTCTACCATCTGGATCATGATGGTGCTCTAATTGTGCAGCTGTATTAAGATATAAGTTCCCTTTTTTTGCCAAACGTAAACTAAAATCGGCATCTTCATATAATCCATATCCTTCAAAATAAGTAGAAAATTGTTGTTCTTCAAAAATAGTTTTTTTAAATGAAGAAACCCCTCCCATTAATTGCTCTATAGGATACGTTTTACCACTTGGAGGTAAAAAACTAACAGATCTACCATTGGAAAAAACCGGCATAAATCCAGGTAAAGTAGCATCAATTAGCCCAAGTTTCTTTCTTAAGATAAATCTACTACTTTCTTTCCTAACCCAACCATCATATTCAAAATCAGATTTTGTGCTATTAGTAGTCACCTTGTACCAAGAAACTTCATTAGTAATATAGCCTCCCACAGCCAAAGCATCAGGATGAGTACTATAAGTTTCTATTAATTTGTCAAAATAGTAATCATCTAGTACAGTATCATCATCTAAAAAACAAACAATATCAATAGCTTCTGAAACTTTATCAATACCATAATTACGTTGTTTAGTAAGTCCCCTATCTTTTTCTGAAGCTTTAAAATACGTTAAATTTTTATAGTTACTTTCATCAAGTACCGTTTTTGTAGCATCATTAACAGAGCCATCTACAATCAATATCTCATCGGGATAAAGCTTTTGATTTTTAACAGATTCTAAAAGCGTTATAATTGCTTTTGGACGCATATAGGTGCAAATAATTAAACTAAACTTCATGCCAATGCCCTGTTTTTAAATGATTAGACCAATGTTTACTAATACTCCATTGTTTTTGAAACATTTTAAAATAAGAAAACGGATTTTTAATCTTTTGACGGCTATAATACTTTATAAATAATAATGTTTTATAACCATAAACTTGATTTTGTGTTTTATTAGTTGTTTCAAAAAGCATCACTGTTGGTGAAGGTTTCGGTTTAATTTTTTCAATATCCCAAGGATGAATATGTTTCGTTCTAAATCCACCAATTGGAGCTTTCAAATGCAATAAATTAGGTGAATAACAATAAACGATATCAGTACCATTATTCCGTAACTGCATACCAAACTCTGCATCTTCCCCAAAACCAAATTCATACTGCATATTAAACTCAAGCCCTTTCAATACATTTCCTTTTATAAAACTACAACCTGAACCAAATGCTGCCCATTGTATAGGCTTTCCATCTTTTTTCTCATCATTTACTCTCAAACAAGCTAAGGTAATAGCTTGCTGATTATATTTTTCTACGTTATTTATACAGTCCTTTAAAAAACTATTTTCAAATCGAATATCATCATCTGCTAAAAACACCCAGCTACTTATAATTTGTTCTAAAGCAATATTTCTTGCATTACAAGCACCTGTTTGATGAGTAAAAGTATGTTTTATGTTAAATGGCCAATTTTCTTCAATTATATAATTTAAATCAGACACAGAATCTTTATCAGGATTTTGTTCCACTACAATCACATTCTTAGGAAGTAAATTTTGATTTGACAGATCTTTTAACACATCATATAAATGCTTTTTTCTCCCTATTGTTGGTATAATAACATCTATTGTTTTATTAATATCCTTTCCAATAACTGAAGTAAAACTAATTTTATCTAAAACAGTTGTGTTCAACTTTCGCTTGACATAAAAAAGGCTACGCAAAAATGGGATTAGTGCTATTCTCCTTTTGTAAATAAATAAATTGAGCAACAATAAAAACAACCAACTGATTTTGTAATGCTGTTTAACAAATTTAAATACTGTAAATAATGAACTACTTGTTTTTTTAACCTCAACTTTGTTTTTCAGCAATTTAGGTTCTGAATAACAAAATAAGCCTAGAGGCATTGCTAATTTTGCTATTGAATTTAAAAAATATTCAAAATCTGTACCAAACGTAATTTTTGAAGGCAATGTATTAATTACAGAAGCATATATACCACCTACAAACGAACTCATTTGCCATGTAGGATATCTTACTTCTTTATTTGTTTTAATAAAAATAGATAAATCAACAAATCCTATGTCATCACTTAAATAATTATTTGGAGAAGGATTATAGCTCATCATCATTTTATTATGATGAAATAATTCTGGCATGGCATTAAAGTCTATTATATCTGCCATACTTTCCTCATACCACAAAATAAGTTCTGACGAATATTTTGAAGCAAGTTCTTTTAAAACATGACCAATTGGTAAATTACCATTAAAATCAATTTCATTTTTCAAGCTTGATTTTACAGTAAGTACCTTCTTATTATTATGACAAATTATAATCAAACTTTGCGTGTAATAAGTGATTTGTATAAGCTTATATTTTGAGAAGCAATTAATCTTGCATCAAACTTTTCCAACACACGTTCTCTAGCCTTTTTACCACATTGTACAGCTAAATAATTATCCGTTAACAAAGCATTCATTTTATTAGCATACTCAACATGATCCTTAGGAGATATAGTAAATCCTGTTTCACCATTTACCATCATCTCATTTGCCCAACCCACATTTGAGGTTACCAATGCTTTTTCCATGGACATAGCTTCTAACCAAGTCATAGGAAAGGCTTCAGCAAAACTTGGTAATGTTACCAAATTAGCTTTAGCTATAATACTAGCAACTTTTGTGTAATGAACTTCTGGTAAATGAGTTACTTTTTTCTTTGCTTTATCAGATAAGATTTTAAAAAATAATGCGATTGTAGATTTGTTTTCAAAAACATCTATTACATCCTTACCTAAAAGTAACAAACTAGCATTTGGCTGTTCCTCAACAAGAAGATTGAAAGCGTGAGCTAACTCCAACACTCCTTTTTTTCTTATAATAGTTCCGAAATATAAAACCTCTCCTTGGTTAATTGTTTCTGATAAAGGCATGAAGTTTTTTGTGCTAATACCATTATGAACAACATCTTTACATTTATCAATTCCAAAAACTTCATTGGTTTTTTCAGCTGTAAAGGAACTCACAGAAACAACTTTATCTGCTCCCAATAATGCTCTCTTTTCAAATAAGAAATTTTTAAATTTTTGCTTTCTATTATCTAAATTGCAGAAATAGGCATCTGATCCATTTAATCGGATTAATAGCGGACATTTAAACTTCATAAAAGCAGTAATCCCTGTCCAATCAGGCGCTTCTACTAGGTCTATGTTTTTCTCTGAAATTTTATTATTAATATATTTTTGAAGATACTTTCTATACAAATACCATCCAAAAACAGAATACGACTTATAGGCAATTTTATAGATAGTTATTCCTGCCTCGTCGATTACCTCGTCATTATCTTGTCCATAAACAAAAATAGATACCTCAACATTACTTTTTTGTAATTCTAAAGCTAGATTTCTGATACTTGTACCTAAACCACCTGTCCTATTTAACTTTGGATGTGGATATTCTGATGATAAAAAAGCTATATGCATTAGTTATTCAATAATTTAATATGGTTTTCAACCATTAATTCTATAGAGTATTTCTCTTCTATTTCTTTATAAATATCATTTTGAATTGTAAACTTTCTAGAAATTATATTTTTAATAATTAATGTTAGTTTTTCAACATCCATTGCTTCAAAAAGCCATCCGTTTTCACCAGGTACAATTACTTCTGCATTACCACCTACCCTAGTTGTTACAACAGGTACATTAGATAACAAACTTTCTAATATTGATAAACTAAAGCATTCCATATATGTAGGTTGTAACATATAATCATACGTATATAGGTTCAAATGAATCTCTGGTGAACTTCCTTTAAAAGTTACTATATTTCCAAGGTTATATTGCTTACTAAGGTTTTTTAAAGTTTCCTCGTAAGGACCACTTCCATAAATTGCAACAGTTAGCTTTTTTCTCTCATTTGCAGACAACTTGTATAGCGCTTTTAATAAATCTTGTATACCCTTACTATGTCTTAAATGTGAAACAACTACAAAATTGATAATAACTTCAGACTTATGAAGGTTTTTTTTATTTTTAAAAACTGAAGCATCAATTCCATTATAAATAGTTTCCGTATTTTTTGCTGTTATTGCACCAAAATCTTTAATACTATGTTTTGAAGTATATTCCGACACTCCTATTATTTTATCAATATAGGCATGATACAATAACCCTTTAATTCTTTTTTTAATCCTTTTTTTTAAAGGAAAACCTTCTAAAGGTCTAGGATTATGATCTACACAAAATATTTTATCAATATTATATACTTTCTTAAACTTCTTAAAATGAGCTGAATATTGAGTTACAAAATGAGTAATGAGTACATCAATTTTATTTGTTTTATTATTCAAAAAACTTTCAGCACACTGCATAACTCCTTTGTTTTCAGCAGAAACAATTGTTAATACATCATAAAAAACATGAGATTCTACATCGGAAAATATCCAAGTAACCTGATGCCCGTTTTTTTTAACACTTTCATCAAAAAGTTTAAAAAATCGATCCATTCCTCCAATTCTGTTGGGATCTATTTTATAATCGCAAACGACTAGTATATTCACTTTCTATATATTGTAAAGATGATTTTGTAAAAATAGCATATTTAGCTCCAAATTACTTCGTAAAGTAATCACTTATTATTTTTTGTGTAAAATTAACAGCACCTTCATTATTTAAATGACTACAATTATGAAAGAGTGAATCATCCTTATAGAGCGTTGAATAATCTTTATAGTTTGATATTTTATCAGCTAATAATTTTGTAAAAGGAGTAGGCTTTAATTTAGAGCAAAAAGGTGCCGTAAAATACACAACTTCAATATTATTATCTTTACAAAATGATTTAATTTCATTAAATGCTGTCGGGTTTTCAGTTAATTTATTTGGCAATTGGCAAGTAGACATTTTGTTTGAGCCATACAAAGGATCATAATCATCAAACACACCATTAACTCTTTTATCACTAAATAAACCTGAAACGACTCCTCTAAAACCTATTCTATAATCGTTTACTGCGTATCGATAAAAAGGAATGTAATAATAATTGTTATAATCTTTAAATTCTTCTTTAAAGAAATCTCTAACTACTGGTTTTCTAAAATACGGTAAAATTTCGGTATAAGACGTTTGCGACAATTCACTTTTGTTATAAACATAATCAAGTTGAACAAATACACGTTCAAAAGTGACATTATTATTAATTAACATCTTTAAAAACAATAAATTATCTTTCAAGCTTACACCCTGTATACCTCCGTTTACAACACTAAACCCCTCCTTTTTAAATTCTGATGTTACAATATGATTATCCACTCTAGATGAACCAAAAAAAACAGCATCAAAGTGACTATTTTTGAGAGATATCAAATATTTAACTTTATTTGACACAACATTGTTTTCATAAATTTTAGTGTACACAATATCCAAAACAACTAAAGTTATTATTACAAAAACAAAAGCACCTATTATATACTTAAAAAACTGTTTCATTAAAATTGGAAATAAATAAAATCTGATGGATTAGAATATACACCAAAAACAATGATTAATAAAATTACTACGTACAACTTAAATAACACGTATTTACCCATAATAGGATGTTCCTTTTCTTTAGAAAACCATTCAATTACTACTAATAAAAACAATATAGGAATAAGCTCTATTGCGTAACGTTCAATAGACAAAAATTTTAAAAACTTAAAGTCCTCAAATAACACTATTTTTTTTAAATACTCAAAAGCATCAAACAGTGTTTCTGATCTAAAAAACACCCATGCAACTGTTGTTAACATAAAAGTACTTACTATTTGAAATAGTACTTTTACATTCGGGAAACCAAACCTATTTGTTGGTATTTCGTCTAAGTTCTGTCTGTTTTTACCTTGTAATAATAATGGTATAAAATACAATGCATTTAATAATCCCCAGATTACAAATGTCCAATTAGGCCCGTGCCAAAACCCACTAACTACAAAGATGATTATTACGTTTCTTAATTGCTTTAATCTTGAACCCCTTGAACCTCCAATTGGTATATACAAATAATCTCTAAACCAAGTTGATAAAGATATATGCCATCTACGCCAAAACTCTGCAATATCCCTTGAGAAATAAGGATAGTTAAAATTACGCATTAAATCAAAACCAAATAACCTAGAGGTACCAATCGCAATATCAGAATACCCAGAAAAGTCTCCGTAAATTTGAAATGCAAAATAAACGCCCCCTAGAATAAGGGTTAATGAATCTTTTGAATGATAATCCTCAAAAATAGCATTGGCATACACAGCACAACTATCTGCTATAACAATCTTTTTAAATAAACCCCAAACAATTAACGCAATACCGTTTTTAGCTATTTCGTAATTAAACACCCGTTTTTTATAAAACTGTGGTAGTAAATTAGAGGCTCTTTCTATCGGACCTGCAACTAATTGGGGGAAAAAAGATACAAAGGAAGCAAATGCTACAAAATCAGTAGTTGCTTTTAATTTATTACGATATACATCAATAGTATAACTCAATGTCTGAAAAGTATAAAAGGATATTCCCACTGGAAGTATTATGTTTAAAGTACTTCTGTGCATCGTAATTCCAAGTGCTTCCCAAGCTACAATCCAATTATCAATAAAAAAATTATAGTATTTAAAAAATGCTAACAAGCTTAAATTAAATAATAAACTTCCCCAAAGCAAATATTTTCTTTTTATTTGTTTCTCTGTATTTTTAAGCTGTAAACCAATAGTATAATCTACCAATGTACTTAACAATATTAATGATAAAAATCGCCAATCCCACCAACCATAAAAAACATAACTAGCAACTAAAATTAATGCATTTTGAAGTTTAATACTTTTTTTAAAAACTAACCAATAGAGTATAAAGACTACAAACAGAAAACATAAAAACTCAATAGAATTAAATAACATACCTACTTTATCAATTTCAGACTCCTTACAATTTCTTGCGCTGCGGTACCATTACCATAAGGGTTATTTTTAGCACTCATTTTTGCGTAATGATCTCTATCAGTAAATAAACGAATGCATTCTGATACTATTTTATTTTTATCTGTTCCTACCAAAAGTACCGTGCCTTCATCTACTGCTTCTTGACGTTCTGTTACCTCTCTAGTAACTAATACGGGCTTACCTAATGATGGAGCTTCTTCTTGCACCCCTCCACTATCGGTAATTATTAAATAAGACTGACTTAATAACCAAATAAAAGCTTCATAATCTAAAGGATCTATTAATAATAGATTAGGAGCACCTCCTAAAGCTTTATATACGACTTTCTGTACATTAGGATTTAAATGTACTGGATAAATAAGTTGTACATCATCTCTTTCAGAGAGTTCTTTTAGCGCACTACAGAATGACTCAAACTTATCTCCAAAATTCTCTCTACGGTGACCAGTTACTACAATGAGTTTTTTATTTGTGTCTATAAACTTTTGAATGGATTGAATATCTTCCCTATCTTTATTTATGTTTTTAATTCCCCACAGCAAAGCGTCTATTACGGTATTTCCAGTAACATGTATAGATGTCTCATTTACTTTTTCTGATATTAAATTAATGGCTGATTGTTGTGTAGGAGTAAAATGATAATCAGCAATTCTACCCGTTAGCTGTCTATTAAGTTCTTCTGGAAAAGGAGCCGATTTATTATAGGTTCTCAAACCTGCTTCAACATGTCCTACTCGTATGTTTCTATGAAAAGCTGCTAATGCTGCCATTGAACTTGTAGTAGTGTCTCCATGAACCAAAACTAGATCAGGATTAAAATCTTCTAAAACAGGATCAATATATTTTAATATACGTGCACTTAACTGATTAAGAGTTTGGTTCACTTTCATTAAGTTTAAATCATAATCAGGAGTTATCTTGAAAAAAACTAATACTTGGTCCAACATTTCTCTATGTTGGGCAGTAACGCAAACTTTAGTTTCAAAAGAACTCTCCTTCTGAAATGCTTTTACTACTGGCGCCATTTTTATAGCTTCCGGACGTGTTCCAAATACAATCAATATTTTTTTCATATCATTCTCTGAGAAATCGGGTGCATTAATTATTTAATTGAGTCATCGTTATATATAAAATAATTACATCGCATTAAAATTCTTTTAATGCTGCAACTATACGTTTACTTGTTCCTTCTAAAGGTTTTCCTATTTCTAAATTAATTAAATCCTTTCTATATTTTTTTCGGAATTCAGGTTGATCCAATGATTCCATTAATTGTTTATGTAACTCTTCTTCATTTTTTGCAATTGTTACAGCCTTACTCTCTATAACATATTTATAATGTACATAATTCAAAAATTTCTGGTCATCATAAAGCCCATTTTTACTATTACCAAAAACAGTGTTTATCACAGGTTTATCAAATAACATAAAATCAAGACTCATTGTGGAAAGCATATTTACATTTACATCTGCAAAACTCAACACTGATTTTAAATCAATCACATCCTCATAACTAGGCAAACGCTGCGACCAGCTCTCTACATGGTTATCTCTAGTCAACACCCATTTAGGAATATTCCACTTAATTTCAGGAAATTCATTTTTTAAATTTTCAAATCGTTTTCCATCCTCTGCAGGAGAAGTACGCACCAATAACTGAATAGTTTTAGGTGATTGCTTTTTAATATAAGATAGAATCCCTCTAATGTGTACCTCATCATTACCCCCTATACCAGCATCAGCACAACTATAACAAATTAATTTTTCTCCTAAGTTTAAATTAAATTTTTTAAAAAAAGTAGTTTTACTAACTTGATAATCATCAATTACATAAGGCTCAAATTGAGGAGTACCTACTATATGCACATTTGCAATTTCTGCATTCGGATAGAAATGTAATAATTCTTTTTTCATCAATGCACTCCATACAAAATAGTAATCAAAATTACCCAGCATACGTCCTTTAGAAGCCAAGTTATCCCAACTAAAAATGAATGATGAGGTGTGTATGTCTAACTTATTAGCCGCATATAATAGCGGTGCTAAATAGGGAGGCCGTTGGTGTGTAAAAAATAAGTGATCTGGTTTATCTTCTTTTAAAAAAGATAAGTATGATTGAGTTACAGGATGATTTTCAAACGATTTAAACTGCAACTTTTCATACGTACAAATATTTGCTTCTGTGTGGAACAAACGGGAAATACCATAAATACATTTTATAATAATATTTCTTTTGTTGTTTGACTTAGGGTAACCTCTCTTCAAATTAGAATTAATTCCATAAAAACCTCTGTGTAAGGTCATATGAGCAACTTCTTTTAATTTCCTGTAGAACCACGTTTTGTTTGATTCCTGAAAAATTCCCAATTCATGAATAACCACATTTTTATTTTCCTGAAACTGTGGATCATTTGTAAACGCCTCTTTAGGCAAACCAGAATAAATTATGACACTATCAAAATTTAATGAACTTTCATTTAAAAATTTGCTCATTACAAAATTCCGGTATCCTACACCATCAGTAATAACTATACCTAACTTATTCATTTATCAATTTTATATACATCATTCTTACCTACAGGTACTTTTATTCATCATTTCTACAGCCTTCTCCCAATCCTCCATAGTATCAATATTTACATACGTTTCTTTAGCTGATTCTATATAGGCGATACTTTTTCCAAAAAGAGAGTGTTGTTCCCTCAAAACTTCAGTTTTAGTAATATAAACACTTCCATCTCTATTGTACGCTTTTGGAAGCTCTTGTCTTCTTGAAATAATTTCTTTCTCTCCTGTAGCAATATATAAATTCCCTAAAGAATTCACTTCAAAGGTCCAATGAGGGTTATATTCATGAGGAACTACCTGTACAGAAACCAACGAATCAGTTTGTTGTGCAATAAAAGTTTCAATTGCTTCGTCTAAAAACTTAACAGTTCTAAACGGATTGGTTACCTGTAATAAACAAACAGCATCAAACTCTTCTCCAATAGAGGAATAATAATCTAATGCATGAATAATAACAGGTAAAGTAGGTGATACATCGGCCGCTAAACTAGATGGACGTTTAAAAGGAACTTCTAAATTTAACTGTTTTCCTACTTCCATAATTTCATCCATATCAGTACTCAATACTACTTTAGACAAATATTTTGATTTCAAACCAATTTCGGAAGTATATTGCAATAACGGTTTTCCTGCTAACAGTTTAATGTTTTTTTTTGGCACTCCTTTTGAGCCCCCTCTTGCTGGTATTAATCCTAAAATTTTCATTAATACACAATAGTTTTATGAAAAGTTAACTCTACATCTGCCAATATTTCTGCTATACGTACACCAGCATCACCATCTCCATAAATAGTTTCTGGTTTAATATTTTTATTATTTATACGCTCTAAAACAGCAGTTTTAATAACTTCTTTATCATATTTTACATCCAATACATTAGTACCACGTTGACGTCTGTATTGACGTGTACCGATATTAACTACAGGAACACCTAAATAAGAACATTCTCTTATACCAACGCTTGAATTACCAATTAAACATTTAGAGTTCACTAACAATCTTAAAAAATCATTAGGCTCCATATTTTTAAAAAAATGGATATTATTAGGTTTCTTTAATTCTCTATATGTACGTATCCCACTAGAAGTACCATCAGACCCCGCATCAACATTAGGCCAAAACCAAAACGTAGGAATGTTGAGCTCATGTATTGCCTCTAATGTTTTTAACACATCAGCCTTAGCAGATTCATATTCCGTGGTTACTGGATGCTGCATTACAACAATATATTCAGATTCCCAATCAATTTGAACCCCTACGCCACCATATTTTTTAATAGGATCAAAATCTAAGGCAGGGTTTTCCTGAATTTCTTTAGCCAAATCTATAGAAGGGCAACCTGTATTAAATACTTTTTCAGGATTCTCTCCCATTTTAATTACACGTTCTTTTGATTCATCAGACGTTACTAAATGGATGTCAGCTAATTTTGTATTTGCGTGACGAACTTTTTCATCTATATTTCCTGTAACCTCTCCTCCTTGTAAATGAATTAGAGGGATGTTTTGATAAGATGCTGCTATACTCGTAGCAATAGTCTCAAACCTATCAGCAATTGTAATAACTGCATCAGGTTGTAAATTGTAGAAAACATTAGAAAGTTCCATTACTCCAAGACCGGTTGTTTTTGCCATAGCAGTAGGATTTTCTCCTTCCAACACCATAAAAACCTTTTCCTTTATTTCAAATCCATCTTTTTCAATAAATTCAACGGCATTCCCATACCTACCCAATAATGCTGAACCAGCAATGACTAATTGAAGCTCCAATTTTGGATGATTTTTTATAGCGGCAAGTGCAGTTTTCACTCTACTATACGATGGTCGAGCAGTAACAACAACGCAGATTTTTTTTCTTGTTACTTTTTTTTCAGTATCCTCCATGTATATTTTAACTTTGTCAAAATCCTATGTTTAATATAAAATGTTTTTTGTTTTAGAGTTGGGTTAATAAAAATAGCCTTTACACCTCCTTGATAATCTTTCCCATTAAAATACCCATCAGGATTATTTTTCCATAATGTTATAATATGTACAGAAATTGATTTTTTAAACAATTCTTTTATTTCCTTCTCCTGATCTGATCGATCTCCTTCAATTAGTACAATTCCATTATTTGCCAATAATGTTTTCAGTTTGTCTGTTTTAGGATCTTTACCATCAATTATTATTAAATCATATTTTACTTCAGATGAAACATCATCAAGGTTATCATATAAATTTAATTTAGATAAATCTTCTTTTAAATTTAACGGCAAGCTGTTCAAACAAAACTCGTTGTTTTCAGTTGCTGAATAATGAATTTTTTTATCCAGTTGATTAACTGCACTAAAAATAGTTCCTATTCCTAATCCTACTTCCAGAATATTATTAACGTCTTTTTTATTAGCAATTTCTAATATTCTATAAATAGCATGCTCTTTAGCTATGTGTTGACTCCCTTCATATTGAGAAAACTCTAAATACTTGTCTTTACTTATCCTTCTAATATTATTCATAGTTTATACAATATCATCATAATTTAAAAAATCCCATTGTTTTAAATCGGATTTTAAACTCTGTCCTATCACCCTTTCATAATCACTTGCCAATATACCATAACCTTTAGGTTTTTTTGTTTCCAAATCAGAAAAAGTGATAATATGCCCCTTTGGAAGATCTTTATTTAATGCTAAAGATTTTTCAAAAATACTTTTTAAACCAGAAAATTGTTCATTACAATTTTTATCTATTGGATTTTTTAATGCTCTATTAATATTTTGTACGGCAGTAACCAATTGTGTTGTTTCTTTAATAGTCAACGATGATTTTGCATCAGGCCCAAACATTTCCTTATCAAATACCACGTGAAACTCCAATAATTCTGCCCCTAAAACTGTCGCAGCAATAGAAGACTCTATTGATGATGAATGATCAGAAAACCCAACAGGTACTTGATAACGCTCTTTTAATTCATTAATAACATTTAACCCATATTGTTCTGGTGTGGTAGGATAAGACGTTGTGCATTGCAAAATAGAATAAGACACATTTCTTTCCTTTAAGAATTGAACAGTAGCATCTAATTCTGTATAAGAGCTCATCCCTGATGAAATAATAACTGGCTTGCCTGTTTGTGCAATTTTTTCTAATAAAACAAAGTTATTTACTTCTCCTGAACCAACTTTATAACGCTTTATACCAATTTCTTCTAATAAATCAACAGCAGCATTACTAAATGGTGAGCTCATAAACTCCAAGCCTACCTCATCACAATACTTTTTTATTACTTTCCATTGTGCTAATGTAAATTCCATACGTGCCCAATACTCCATACGTGTATCATCCTGCTTAGAAAATTTAACTCGAAATGGTTCGTGAATACTACTTTCTGCCTCGGCAATATGCGTTTGAAATTTTATGGCATCACAACCCGTTTTAGCAACAGCTTCTATATAAGAAAGTGCCATTCCTAAACTTCCATCATGTGCTTGCGCAATTTCTGCAATTATAAATGTCATTATATTTATTTGAATTTATATTAATTATTTGGCTCCCAATATATCCTTGCATGCGGTAAATTACAATATTTTTTATACTCTCTCTTAGTTAACCGATTACTTTCACGAAAACATCTTGGCAATCTTACAATCACATCAAAAACAGCCATAAGAATTGCTTTTGTAGACTTTAAATCTCCTTTAAATGTTTTATTTTTTAACTGAATAAAAAAAGTATAGGCTATTTTCTTAGGGATTACATGTATTGGGTAAAACATAAAATACAAATACCACCCCGATCTAAAAGAACGTCTTTGTCTGATATAATAATCATTCTGTTTTTGCCTACCCTTAATATTTACCCTATGATTTACCAATATATTAGGAAAATAATGAAGCTCCCACTTATTTTTAAGTAATTGAATAGAAGCAAAATTTTCTTCACCATAAAATTCAAACCATTCTGGGTAATCAGGAATATTATTCCATGCCTCCATTCGCCAAACATGACCACAGCCCACAAATGAATTTACTTGATGAATACTTTCAGAATGATTAGTATCTTGAGGCTCATTAAGACCCCAAAATATTCTTAAGGCAATTAAACCGCATTTCTCATTAGTTAAAAAATGCTGTTCTAAAATCTCTAATGGATTTTCGGTAATCATATGAGCATCATCATCTAATGATATCGCATATTTTGCAATTGATCTCCTTAATAACATATTTCTACTATACAAAAGACCTCTTGAAGAATTATGCTTAACTAAATCTATTTTAGGATAATTTTGAGCAATATAATCTGAGGTTCCGTCACCTGATCCATCATCACAAATAATACATTCAACATCAACTCTTTCAACTAAATAATTGATTTTTTGAAGCGTAATTTTTAAGTCTTCAACTCTATTTTTTGTCGTTATTAAAATGGAAAATTTAATCATTAAAACAATGCTTTTGAATTGTATTATATAAATTTTCTTTACTTAAATAATTTTCTAAATCTGGTCTATCTAAGCACAATAAATTCTTTTTTTCTTTCCATAAAACATACAACTCCTCTAACTTCACTGCTATTGTTTCTATAGCATCAACTTCACACATATAAGGGTATTCATCTCCCAACAAGCGTTTTGTTTCACTATAAAAAGGACTCAATAACAGTATGGGTTTGTTTGCAAAAACACACATTGGAAACTTCCCTGGTAAAAAAGGACTTATTTCTGATTTTGACTCAAGAATTACATTAACTGTCACTTTTTCTTGGATAGAGTTAACTACTGCATAAGGTACATTACCTAAAGAACAATATAACTGTGTTAGTTCTTTTTGGTGCTTCTTTAAAACTTCTGAATAGTACGCTGCATTTCCTAACAACAATAATGAACTTTCCTCTTTAGCACTTGGAGTATTTTTTAAAAAAAGTTTAAACCCAGCAATCAAACCTTCTGGAGAGCGTTGTTTCATCAAATTCCCAGCATGCAGTACTGTAAATTTATCTTTATCAAAATAAGAAGGATCATCATTATTTTTAATTGACTCTACTTTTAAGTTTTGATGAGGAATTACAAAACCTGTTTTTAAAAAATTTGAAAAATAACTTCCCATCCACTCCTTTAACAACAAACTTGGAAATGCAGAGTATTTAGCTTTTTCAGAGACTTGTCTAAAAAAACTTTCCTTATATTCATATCCTTTTTCTACCCAATTGTATGGTCTCGGATAGTAATGAAAAGGATATGGATCATGAACATATGTCATCCATTTATCATGCAACTTAGGCAATGCTAACATAGCATGATGAGGCCTAAAACTAGCACCTTTACTCAGTGTAATGACTAACCCTTCGTTACTATATTGCTGGTTTATTGCCTTAGTAATACTTTTAGAATCGTTAAAAAACGTAAAAGAATGTCCGAAAATATTTTCTAAAAAACCAGAGAAATTAACTTTTAAAATACGTTGTAAAATACGTTGTATTCTGCTTAAAACAAATAAATAACCATACCTAAATTCTTTGATACTTATACAATTTAACCCTTCTAATTGAATATCCCTTCTAGTATAATGCAACACCTTTATTGAGTATCCTATATTTTGTAGATTTTTAATGAGAGCAACATTCACTTTAGAACCACTACTATCCTCAACATCAATTGACTCTACTATAACTAATATTTTTTTAGTTTTTTTCAATATACTTGTTTTAATATTCTAAATTATAATAGCTCTTACTTGTTTGCTTTTTTAAAAACTCTTTTATATTTCACCCAAATTGGGAACAATATATATTTAAATTTCAAAAACATTTTATCAATATACTTTTCCCTCGATTTCAAAAGAATACATTTTAGTAAGTTTTTATCCCTATATGAGATAGCCAAACCTGATAAATGATTGGATAATTTTGCCGATAGTTTATTTTTAACAATCAAATTATCTACAACTAATCGTATAGCCTCTTTATGAGAATTTACCCTAATTGGATCGTTACTCCAAAATTCTCCTGTATTTGAATTCAGATGTTTTCTATTAAAATATAATGCATTATTAATCTTAACTCCAACTAAATCGTATTTGATTAAAATTCTTGAATAACATTCCCACTCTTCAGCATACATTAAAGTTTCTTTAAATATGTTCGCTTTAATTAAATTTGCCTTCCATACAACAGTACAAGATGCTAATGCTAAATTACCTATAATAACATCTTCATATAAATTTGAACTTATATTTTCAAACTCGACATCTATTGTTGATGTTAATTTTCTATAATCAAATTCATTTTGAAAAGACTGTTTTTTATAGTGTACAAAATCTATCGTGGAATCTTGAGTAAACCCTTTAATACAAAGTTCCAATAATTGAGGGTGTATAACATCATCATCATCAAAAAAAACTAAGTAGTCACCATTCGATTTATTAATACCAATATTTCTACTTGCAGGCAAGCCTTGTAATATTGATTTAGGTTTAATTATTAATGTAAACCTACTATCATTTTCTATAAACTCACTAATAACATCAATCGTGTCATCAATAGAATTATCATCAATAATAAAACACTCCCAATTAATATAGGTTTGTTTTTTTATACTTTGTAGCATTTCTATTACGAAATGTGACCTATTAAAAGTAGTTAAAACTATAGATATTTTATTTTCTGACATTTAAAATACTCTTTATAAACCTAAATGGTTTCAAACAAAAAAAACCAATTTTAAATTCTATTTTATTCTCTTTCTTTTTTACTTCACTCTTGTTTTTTTGTACTTCCTTTAAAAAATAATCAACAAAATCATTATAGTTATTTACATATAAACTCTTATGCTTTGTATAAATATATTTTTTTATGGACACATCGTGATTGTTCATTGCTTCAACCCTCATCGACAATTCACTCTGCCTGTAATAAAATAAATATTCGTTTAATACATGCACATTCCATTTTTGAGTTAGTCTTATGTAAAACTCCCAATCTTCGTACCCCTTTTTCATTTTTTCATCATAACCACCAATTTCAGTCCAACAGGATTTTCGCAACATTGATGTACCTATAGATGAATTTTGAAATAAAAAATCACTAATCCCTCCTCCTTTAGGCTTAAATGTGCTCATTATTTTATCATCAATAAATTTTTTACCCCAACAAGTAACCGCCCCAACATTCAAATCTTCATCTAATACAGCTATCGCCTTTTCAGCAAAAGAACAATCAAATTTATCATCGGAATCTAGTAACATTATATAAACTCCTTCTGCATTATTAATTCCCGTATTCCTCGCCGAAGAAAGTCCTTGGTTATCTTGATGAACAACTTTAACAATTTCATTATTAATATTATTTAACAAATTTGTAGTAGACAGATTTGAGCCATCATTAACAATAATAACCTCTTTGTTAGCATAAGATTGATTCAGTGCAGAATCTAAAGCCTCAAGCACGTATTTTTCGTCATTATAACAAGGGATAACAATAGAAAGTTTGTGCGACATTAATGCTTATTTTTATTAAATTAAATGTATGAAATCTTTTAAGGAATATAACAAAAAAGCGGACAACATTTTTTTTGCTGTGAAATTAAATTTCTTTATTTCTTTCTTTTATTCAAAACCTCCAGTAATTTTCTTACATGACTTTCAGGTAAATATTCTGAATTCAATTTTCGCTTATTTTGCGTACCAACTTCTAATCGATAAGCCTCATTATCAATTAGTTTTTGTAATGCATTAAATAATTCATTAAAATCATTTTCAATTAAAAACTCATAATCATTTTGTAAAAGTGTTTTTGAACCAGAATGATTGGAAGCAACTATTGGAAGTTCAAAAAACATATATTCCATAATTACATTCGACATTCCTTCTATCTCTGACATTAACACACCAATATCAAAAGTAGGTATGATATCTACACCTTGCGTATTATGATGTATCATCACTTTTTCACCTAAATCATGTGAAATGACATATTCGTTTACAGCATTTAAAGAATTCCCATTAGGATTACCAACTAAAACCAATTGAATAAAATCATATTTTTGCGATAAACTTTCGAACACCTTTAAAACCAGCATATGGTATTTATGATCGCTAAAGTTAGCAACCATGCCTATTTTTATCACTTTATCCGTATTTCCTCTATTTATTTTAGTTTCAACAGGTATTACAACCATATTAGGAACAAAATGAACTTTAGCTTTAGATATTCCAAGTTGTTCATAAATTTCCTGAGTACCTTCAACTGAATTGGCTATAAAAGTTGATGATAATTTTACCGCAAACCTTTGAATAAAACTTCCATCATAGTTTTCCATTCCCCTATGATTCCAATAGGTAAATTTAGCACCAGAAAAATAACGGGCTATAGCTGCTATTTTTGAGGGCCCGGTCATAAATGGAATTATAATATCAGGAGAATGTTTTCTTAATTTTAAACCGAATAAAACAATTTTAATTAACCTTTTTAATGTCTTAAAACCACTACCCACATTAAAAGGATTTGGGATTTCATGCAAGTTTGTTAAATTGTAGTTTTTACATAATTCGTGGAAAACCTTAGATTCATCCACCTTAATATAGGAATATATATATACATTACAATTAAGAGTGTTTTGTAAATAATCGGCTAATGCCAAACACTGTCTTTCAGCCCCTCCTAAGTCAAAAACCTTAATAATAAAAATAACATTTTTATTTTCAAAAGTAAACATGCTCAATATTATTTAAATTTTTTATTTAAGTTTTTAGACAACTTTTCTGCACCCAAAGGATTTAAATGATCATCATTTTTAAAATACACAGTAGATTTTAAAAAATACTCATAATCTAAAACTTCGATAGCATATTTTTTCTTTAAATATTCAATTGTTTTAATTCTTTTTTCATTTTTATATGCAATATAATCATCAACATATGTTTTATAAACTGGTGTTTTCAATAAATAAACTTGAACCCCCTTTTTATTACATTTTTTAATAATTTCCTCTACTTGAAATAAATTCTTTTCAAATGCTTCATCACTAACTTCTTTATGTCTATTAGACAACCTTAGCTTAGCTGTTTTTCTTATTTTTAAAGAATCATAATTAACTTCCTCAAATACATCATGGAAATCATTCACAATAAAACCATAACTATTAAATCTCTCTTCATTATTATTTAACCAATACTTATTTTCTAAAAAATTATTAAAGAATTTCTGGTTAGAAGGATACAACAAATATTTATAAAGTAATTTTTGATTGCTTATATTTATGTTATGATAGTAATAATACCAGGGTAACCTAAAAAAGTTTTTATCATGCCTTCTATACAAAGTATGGTAATCCATTTCTAATACAATATATTTCAAATCCTTAAGCTTAGAAATATATTTTTCAAAAAGATGATAATCAATATTAACATCTTGACTTGAATAGGCCAAATTTGCCGTTTTTATTTTTATGAAATCCGGGTTTACCCCATTTTGAGTGTGTGATGAACCTAAAAAAAGACATTTAACATCACTATTATTTTTTATATACTTACTTTTTATGTTAAAAGCTGTTTTACTATTAATAATTATACAGTCAACAATTAAATAAAACCCAACAACAGGAACAAGTAATATAAGTATCTTAAAAATAAACTTGTACAGCGTATTATTCATTATTAATTAACATATTAAAGTATTCACTTAACTTTAAAGCACCTTGTTCATTCAAATGGCCAAAATCAGCAAAATCTGAAGACTCCAAAGCAAAATCATTTAAATCTATAAACTTAACATCATTAAACTCTGCATATCTAATTTTTTGAAAATCTTTTTCGTTTACTAAATACTCGTATTGTATATGTTGAGGTGTGCGAATAAAAGCTAAACTTATTTTATGTTCATGACACAGAGCCACTATTTTTTTTAAGTATTTAATATTTAAATCAGATACCCCTCTTTTAACCTCCTCAAGTTTAGATGGTTTTTCTGTAATATTTCTATTCAATTTTAAATACCCACCTAAACTTTTAGAATAATCAAAATTCTGTTTTACTATCCTTAACAAGGACTCCCTAAGATAAATAGACAGACTATTAAAATAGCCTTCAAAATTATTTTTTCCTAGAACTATATGATCCTCAACACTCATATATTGCATAAAACCTGGCGCTTTATTAACCATATATGCATCTCCATATGTCCAATCATCCATTTTTACATTTATCTGATTGTTAGAAAACTCTAAAAAAACTCTATCAATCTTATCTACATTCTCTATTAAAAACCTTAATTTCTGTAAGGTATAAAAATACGATTCACCTGAAGCAGCAAAATTACTAGTGTTAATTATAAACGCATCATTGTAAGCACATTCAGTATGTGAATGCCCCATAACTAAGGTTTGCTGTTCTAAACTGGTATTTATTTTATTTTTAACTTTTAAAAACTCACTAACCCCAGTAAAAACAAATACTAAAAGAAGCATAAATACTATAATATTACTCAGTAACTTGTATACAAACTTTTTCATTAAAACTGAAAATAAATAAACTCTTGAGACTTTCCTTTTAGCAATAATATCATAAAAACAAGTATATAAAAAATTAGATATTTAATTACCTTGGGATAACTATCTTCTAAAAACTGAAGCACATGTTCTTTTTTTCTCCCCATCCATTCGAATGCAATGAAAAAAATAAGCAGAAATAACATCAATTTTAAATCCCCATCCTTATCATAAATAGGTTTCACAAATAACGATGTTGAAAATATTTTCTTCAAAATAATTAATGACTGTGAAATAGTCTCTGAACGAAAAAATATCCATGCTATCGTAGTCAAGAAAAAGGTTAACCCTACTTGTAGAATCTCTTTTATCGATGGAAATAATTTATTTTGGGCAACAACATCTGTATTACTTCTGTTATAGTTTAATAACATTATTGGTATAAAATATAATGCATTCACCCCTCCCCAAACAACAAATGTCCAGTTAGCTCCATGCCAAAAACCACTAACTATAAAAATAATAAAAACATTTCTAATTTTAGAATATAAACCACCCCTACTGCCTCCTAATGGTATATATAAATAATCACGAAACCAAGTAGATAGTGATATGTGCCATCTACGCCAAAACTCAGCAATATCCCTAGAAAAGTAAGGGGTTGCAAAGTTCTTTTTCAAATCAAAACCAAACAATTTGGATACTCCTATAGCAATATCGGAATACCCTGAAAAATCTCCATAAATTTGAAAAGAAAAAAATATCGCCCCTAAAAGAAGTGTACTCCCTGAATATTCCTCGGAATTATTAAAAATAATATTTGCATAAATTGCGCATTTATCAGCTATAATTATTTTTTTAAAAAACCCCCATAATATCTGCTTTACACCATCAACTGCCTTTTCATAATCAAAAGTACGTTTCCTAGTAAACTGTGGAAGTAAATTTGTTGCTCTTTCAATTGGTCCGGCAACTAACTGTGGAAAAAAACTTACAAAAGCAGCAAAAGCAACAAAATCTTTTGTTGGCTGTAATTTACCTTTATACACATCTATAGTATAACTTAATGTTTGAAAAGTATAAAAACTAATACCTACAGGTAATATTATTTGCAAAGTATTATAACCTACAGGGTTCCCTCCCAGAAAAGAATATGTCTCCTTAAAACTTTCTATAAAGAAATTGAAGTATTTAAAAAAGCCCAAAAAACCTAAGTTAACTAAAATACTTAGCCACAAAAGTACTTTCCTTTTAGTTGCGGTTTTAATATAGTCAAATGAATATCCAATTGAATAATCTACAATTGTACTGAAAAATATTAAAGTTAAAAATCTCCAATCCCATAATCCATAAAAATAATAACTAGCGACTACTATCAATAAATTTTGAATCCTTAGTGTTTTCTTTAAAAAAAACCAATAAGCCACAAAAACTATTGGTAAAAAAAACATAAATTCTAAAGAGTTAAATAACATATCTTTAAATTAATTATTCATCCATTCGCACACATCAGGGAAAACAATTCCGTGCTGACTAGTATTTAATGCTTTACCTGTATTAAAAACATCTGAAGGTTTAACTTCAAAACTAGTTGCATTTACAACATAATCCAATACTACATCATTAAAGCTTGTCCATACATCAATAGTATATTCCGATGATATTAAATACAGTTTAGGTATAGTAATAGAAATCACACCTTCACCTTTTTCTACTGAAAAGAAAATCCCTTGAGAATGATTATTAATATTCATTATCTTTTCTTCAAAGTTTTTACATATTGTTATTGATATTTTTATATTATCAACAGAGAGCTTATTAAAATAATGAAGTTTAATTTTTAAAGGTTTACCTTGAACTATTGAGTCATTACCTTCATTAAAAGATATTTTATTTATCTTAAAATTTTGATTTCCTTTCCTATCTTTTCTTTTAGATAATAAAACTGAGTTAACTTCTGAATTATAGGTCAAATAGTTACTAATTCCTTCCGTTACTCCACCTTCAAAACTCACTTTACCATTTTCTAAAATTATCACCTTTGAACATAGCTGTTCAACAGCAACCATATTATGACTAACAAACAGTACAGTACGCCCACCTTCTTCAGAGATGGATTTCATTTTACCTATCGCTTTTTTTTGAAATTCAGCGTCACCAACAGCCAATACTTCATCTACAATTAAAATATCAGGTTCCAAATGTGCAGCAACAGCAAATGCCAAACGAACTGTCATACCAGAGGAATATCGTTTTGTAGGAGTGTCTATAAAACGTTGACACCCCGAAAACTCAATAATTTCATCAATTTTTGACGCTATTTCTTTTTTGGTCATCCCCAGTATTGCACCATTTAGATAAATATTCTCTCGCCCGGTCATTTCAGGATGAAAACCAGTACCCACTTCCAATAGTGAAGCAATACGTCCATTTGATTTTATTGAACCTTCAGTTGGACCAGTAACTTTTGATAAAATCTTTAACAAAGTAGATTTTCCAGCTCCATTTTTACCAATAATACCTAGGACCTCTCCTTTTTTAACTTCAAAATTGACACCTTTTAATGCCCATACATATTCTGAATTCCCTTTTGAGTCTCTTTTATTTATGTCTCCTACTTTTAAATACGGGTCTTCCTTTCCTCTAAGTTGATGCCACCATCTATTTAAGTCATGACTAATTGTGCCTGTTCCTCTAACACCTAATCTATATTGTTTAGATACATTTTCAACTTTTAAAATAACCTCACTCTCCATATGTTAAATTGTATCAATAAAACTTTTTTCTGTTTTGTTAAAAATTAAAACGCCTAAAATGAAAACAATAATAGAAAACAATAACGTATATATAATCCCAAAACTAGAAACCGTTCCTTCTCCTAAAATAACAAATCTACTTAACTCAATTATCTGTGCCATGGGATTGAAATCTACTGCCCAAGTCAAATCATGTGTTACAAACAAACTATAAGGCAATGTCACTAAGGATACATACATTAGCAACTGTACTCCAAAGGACACCAAAAAAGTTAAATCTCTATATTTCGTTACCAACGAAGAAATAATCATTCCAAACCCAAGACCAAGCATTCCCATACATATGACAATAAATGGTAAAAAAACGACATAAACTGAAGGCCTAACTGACTTACCAATTGCTACATAGTAAATATAAAAGCTCAATAAAACTAATAATTGAATTCCAAATTTAACGAGATTGGAAACCACCACTGACATAGGCATAATTATCCGCGGGAAATAGACCTTACCAAAAATTGCTTGGTTTTTCTTAAATGTATCTGCAGTTCCTTTTAAACACTCACTAAAATAATTCCAAAATGTAATTCCAGCTAAATTAAACAAGTACGGAGGAATACCACCAGTCTTAATTTCTGCAATTGTATTAAATATTAGCGTAAAAATAACCGAAGTAAATAATGGCTGAATAATATACCACAAAGGACCAAGGATTGTTTGTTTATACAATGTAATCACATCACGTTTCACAAACAACACCAACAAATCCTTATAACTCCAAATTTCTTTTAAATTTAAGCTAAATAAACTGTTTTTTGGTGTTATCTCAAACAACCATTTGTCCTTACTCAACATATAGCTATTTTATTTCTTAAATATTTTTTTTAAGGCAATTAAAATTTTTGATAAAACCCCAAGCTCCTTTTCCATTTCATGATAACTTTCTCCGTATGCTCCATAACCATAGCCGTACCCATAGCCGTATCCATAGCCTGATTTAAGCTTGAAATAATTCAATACAAAACTTAAGTTTTGTATTTCTCCATTTTTATGTTTATCATTAATCAAGCCTAACATTCCTTTTTCAGTATAGTCTTGCCTTACCATATACAAATTTGCATCCGAATACTTTGTTAAATCTAATGCGTCCGTTACTAAACCTAAAGGAGGTGTATCCATAACTATATAATCATACTCCTTTCGTAATTGCTCCATAAACTCATCCATTTCCGGACTAATTAATAATTCCGAAGGGTTTGGAGGTACAGGTCCTGAAGAAATCAAATCCAGATTTGGTATATGTGTTTTCTGTACGATATCAGAAATACTTTTGTCACCAATTAAATAATTAACAACTCCAAAATCATTTATTAAATTAAAATCGTTAATAATTTTAGGCTTACGCAAATCCAACCCTAACAATACTGTTTTCTTATTACTCATAGCATATAAACTTGCTATGTTAATAGAAGTAAATGTTTTCCCTTCTCCACTAACAGAAGAGGTTAGCAAAATAGTTCTTGACGGATTCATAAGAGATTGCTTTTTATACACAAACTCTAAACCAGATCGAATTGACCTAAAAGCCTCAGATACAGGTGATTTTGAACGTTCAAAAACAACTAACGGGCTTTTACTTTTACCAACAACTCCTAATATTGGTATTTTAGATAAAAACTCAATATCCTTAGGTCCAGATATTTTATTGTTTAATAAAAATAATAAAACAGCCAGAAGCGTAGGTATTAAAAGCCCTATAGCTAGAGCAAGAACATAATTGAATTTATGATTAGGACCTGTTGGCCAATCTCCTACATCTTTTGCTGAATCAATAACTAATAAGTCAGAAACATTTGCTGCTTTTATCAAACCTGCTTCACTACGCTTACTTAAAAACATATCATACAAACCACTACTAAGTGCGTATTTACGTTCTATTTTTATATATTCTTGTTGATCACTTGGCAAGCCTTCAAACTGCTTTTGAATTTTACTTAATTTTCTATTCACGGCTCTTAAATCAATACTCAAAGCACTTCTGTAAGCTTTTATATTTTCAAGCAACACCGTTTTTAACGAATTGATATCTCTGTCCAGCTCAGCAAACTTTGGTGCCCCTTCTCTTAACGTAAATTCATATTGTGAACGCTCTACTGATAGTGATATTATTGCTCCAACATTTGCAACAATATTTGCTTCATCAACCCCTGTTACCGAGGGTGCTGGTACACCCCTATAATCCCTATTATTTTTTAGGTATTTTTCTAATTCAAATAAATAATCTAGTTTTTTAGTAATCAGTTCTTTTTCAATATCAATACCAGACAAGTTTTCTGATAGCTTCGCAGCATCCTCTTCTAAATTTAATGATTTAGTTCTCTGTTTAAAATCATTTATTGCCTCTTCATTTGCTTTCACCTGATTTTTCAAACCTGACAACATACTATCAACAAACTTAATGGTGTTGGTTGCGAAAATATTTTTACGTTCCAATTCATCCCTACTTAGTACTTTCACTGAAGCATTTAAGTAATCTACAATTCTATTTTTATTAGTCCCTCCCTTAGCTAAATTTAAAATTGCAGGACTATCTCTATTACTAGATATAGAAATTACTCTATTTCCAGAAACAGTTGTATTGAAGTCAGATAGAGAAATTTTAAATTCCTCATTTGAAAAAGGAATTTCCAAATACTGAAGAAACGTCATAGACATAAATGGCAGCACAATTGGTTCGTCAACTGAATACTTTTTAGTAAAAACTCCTTGTACTACATCTATAGTACTGTATTTTTTAGTCCCATAATGAAACACCTTAGCATCGGGGGCATTAAAATCTATAGACAATTCAAACTCTTTTGCAGAAATTGGAGTGACCCTAATTTGCTTACCAACCAATTGCACATGAGAAGTATCTACCCTAACAAGGTAAGGTGATTTTTTATAAGCATCGTAAGGCCAATACTTTGCTTGTTTTTGATAATTTATATAAAACTGTAAATACTCAACTACTTTTTCATTATGTGTTCTTGACTTTAACAAGGTCGTAGTCGTATGAACTTTTTCAGTCCCTGCCCCCCAGTTAAATGTCAAACTTGTAGAAGACGAGAAAAATGGATTTTCTGCCGTAGAAACAACCACTTGGGTTGACATTTTGTAAACGCTCTGTTTTCGTACATTAATTGAATACGCTACTGCAAAACAAATTACCAAAGAAACCACATACCATGGCCAATAGCCTAAAATTTTAAAGAATAATTCTTTAAAATTTATCATGGGTTTTAATTCTGAAATATTAAATTCTTCTTCCATTATTATAGAGTCTTAAATAATACATAAGTAGACACTAAAGCAGTAAAAATACTTAGTATAGTTGTAAACGACTTTAACCCAGTTTCCCCAGTACCCCAAGCTTTTTGAGGCAATGCTTTTACATAAATCATATCATTTGGCTGAATGTAAAAAAAAGGCGATTCAAAAATTGCTATATCTGTTAAATCTACGTGGTGAATTTTATTTCCTCCAGGATATGGGCGTATAATCAATACATCCTTTTTATCTCCCAACAAAGGAATATCCCCAGCGTTCGCGATAGCTTCAAAAACAGTTACTCGTTCCTGAAATATTACTTGAGTCCCTGAAGAACCTATTTCGCCTATAGTAGTATACTTTACACCTCCTAATTTTACCGTCACGAAAATATTCGCATCTTCTTTAAAATACTCAGCTAAAAGTTTGTTTTTAATCTTTTCTTTAACTTCTACAACTGTTAAATTCAATACATTTATTTTTCCTAATGTAGGCATATTAATTTCTCCATGATCATCAATTAAAAAACCATCAAAATATAATGCTTCTCTAGTCAAAGCAGATACATTATCATCAGAAGCAATTGGATTAAACATCCCCACAATTTCCTGATCCAATGCCTTAATACGGACACTCAATACATCGTTAATTTGAACACGGTAAGGCGGCAATTGCTTACTTAACAGTACCGCTTCCAATGCATTATCCCTATGTTGCATGTAATTTGTTTGTTTACTAGATATACAAGATGTAAATACTACAGTAATAAGCAACAAGAAAGTAAATAATGACTTAATTTTCATTTATTATAAATTTTCGTAAGCCACAAATATAACTTTTCAGTAGTAATAATAAAACTTTATACCCTATATCTAAGGAATTTCAACTTAATTTGTAAAAAATAAAAAACGTGAACTACTTATCTGTTGAAAATATATCGAAATCTTATGGCGAACGTGTACTGTTCGATAATATTTCATTCGGAATTAATAAAGACCAAAAAATTGCTTTTATAGCAAAAAACGGTACTGGAAAATCGACTATTCTAAACATCATTACTAATCGTGATCAAGCAGACTCTGGCCAAATAGTAAAACGAAAAGAGTTATCCATTTCGTTCTTATCTCAAGAGGATGTTTTTGATGAAACACTTACCATTGAGCAAACTATTTTTGCCTCTGACAATAAGACACTAAAAATCATTCAGCAATACGAAAAAGCATTAGAAAACCCTGATGATGGAGATGCATATCAAAAAGCGTTTGATTTGATGGACCAGCATAATGCCTGGGATTTTGAAACACAATACAAACAAATACTATTCAAATTAAAACTTGAAAATCTAGACCAAAAAGTAAGCCTACTTTCCGGGGGACAAAAAAAACGTTTAGCTTTAGCTACTATTCTTATCAGTAAACCTGATTTATTAATTTTAGACGAACCTACAAATCATCTGGATTTAGAAATGATTGAATGGCTAGAAGCCTATTTCAAAAAAGAAAGCATTACGTTATTTATGGTAACACATGATAGGTTTTTCCTAGAACGTGTATGCAATGAAATTATTGAATTAGAAAACGGAAAATTATACAGTTACAAAGGAAATTACTCTTATTATTTAGAAAAAAAAGAAGCACGTGTAACAGCTGTTAACACAGAAATAGGAAAAGCAAAAAACCTATTTAAAAAAGAATTAGATTGGATGCGTCGCCAACCAAAAGCACGTACCACAAAATCTAAATCTAGAATAGATGATTTTTACGAAATAAAAGAAAAAGCACATTCCAGACGTAAAGAACATTCCATGGAATTAGAAATAAACATGGAGCGTTTAGGTAATAAAATTGTAGAATTTCATAATGCATACAAAGCATATGATAAAAAAATAATTTTAGACAAATTTAACTACTCGTTCATCAGAGGGGAACGTATCGGAATTATTGGCAAAAATGGTACAGGGAAATCAACATTTCTTAATATGCTAACCAATACAGACAAACCAGATGCTGGGAAAGTTATCACTGGGGAGACAGTTAAATTTGGATATTATACTCAAAAAGGAATTAACATAAAAGAAGGTCAGAAAGTAATTGAAGTAATCCGTGAATTTGGAGATTACATACCACTTTCAAAAGGTAGAAAAATTTCAGCATCTCAACTATTAGAACGTTTCTTATTTGATAAGAAAAAACAGTACGATCGTGTTGAAAAACTATCAGGTGGTGAACGAAAAAGATTGTACTTATGTACCGTTTTAATTCAAAATCCAAACTTTTTAATTTTAGATGAACCTACAAATGATTTAGACATCGTTACGTTAAGTGTTCTTGAAAACTTTCTGCTAGACTACCCTGGGTGTCTATTAGTTGTTTCACATGATAGGTATTTTATGGATAAAGTAGTTGATCATTTATTTGTATTTAGAGGGGAAGGAGTTATTGAAGATTTCCCTGGAAACTATTCAGATTTCAGATCATATGAAGATAGTTCAACTCCAACCAAACAATTAAAACCCGTAGACAAAACAGCAAAAACATCTTGGAAAAAGGACACTAAAGTTCAACTTAGTTTCAATGAACAAAAAGAATACAATCGTTTAGAAAAAGATATTCAAAAAATTGACAAAGAAAAAAAGGAGTTAGAAAATAGTTTTGCTACAAAAGAATACACTCCAGAAGAGATTCAAGAAGTCTCAAAAAAAATAAAACAACTTGGTGATACAATAGATGAAAAAGAAATGCGTTGGTTTGAATTATCAGCAAAATTAGAAGGAGAATAAATACATGTTTCAAGTAATAGCATACATTCGTTTTTTACTAAAGTCAACTAATGAACACGGGGTACATTCCCCCTTTGTTTTTGACTTAATTACAAAATGTTTTTACAATAAAAGAAAACTCCCTATATACTCAAAATTAGACAAGTATCGAGCTGAATTACTAAGCAATAAAGACCACATTAATGTAACCGATTTTGGAGCTGGAAGTAGGGTTTTTAAAAGTAATAGGCGAAAAATTTCTGCTATTGTAAAAACCGCAGGAATCACAAAAAAAAGAGCTAAATTATTAACAAGATTAACAACCTATTTCAATTTCAACAACACTCTTGAACTCGGAACATCTTTAGGATTAGCCACAGCTGCTATTGCCTTTGGAAATTCAAAAACAAAAATAACCACTCTTGAAGGGTGCTCGGAAACCTCTGCTATCGCACAACAACAATTTAAAACGCACCAATTCAACAACATAAAAGCCATTAACACTGACTTTTCTGACTACCTAACAAGTAATACTATTGATTATGACTTTGTATATTTTGACGGAAATCATCAAAAAAAAGCAACACTAGATTACTTTAACTCACTTGTGAAATTTACTAAAAATGATGCAGTCTTTATTTTTGACGACATTCATTGGTCTCCAGAAATGCAAGAAGCATGGGAAGAAATTAAAGCTCACCCAAAAGTCACTATTACTATAGATACTTTTTTTTGGGGATTTGTTTTTTTTAGAGCAGAAACAAAACACAAAGAGCATTTTACAATTAGAGTTTAACCCCCCCTTATAGCATTACCGTTATTTCATATAAAAAAACACTCTTAGTTCATAAAAACAACTAAGTTATATAACAACTCATTTGTTTATATTTTTTACTTTTACAAGTATGAAAGTATATACAAAAACTGGAGACAAAGGAACCACTGCCTTATTTGGCGGAACACGAGTACCAAAACATCATATCAGAATTGACAGCTACGGAACTGTAGATGAGTTAAACTCATACATCGGCTTAATTAGAGATCAAGAAATTGATACTAATTCTAAAGAAATACTAGTTCAAATTCAAGACAAGCTATTTACATTGGGGGCTATTTTAGCAACTGACCCTGATAAGAGTCTTTTAAAAAATGGTAAAGAACGTTTGAATATACCCAAAGTTGAAGAAGAAGATATTGCCGTTTTAGAAACAGAAATTGACATGATGGAAGAAAACCTTCCGCCAATGACACATTTCGTTTTACCTGGCGGTCACACTACGGTGTCATATTGTCACATTTCACGTTGTGTTTGCAGGCGCGCTGAGCGATTAGCAAGTGCTTTAAACGAAATATCGCCCTTTGATGAGCGCGCTTTGAAATACCTAAATAGACTTTCTGACTACCTTTTTGTATTGGCACGAAAGTTGTCCCATGACTTACAAGCTGATGAAATAAAATGGATTCCTAAAAAGTACTAAGTACTTCAATTTAATCAAAGAATATTTCATTCTCAAAAATTACAAAAAAAACGTTCTTATAAATTATGTTTAAATAATTAACTTTTTACTTGATTTATTCATTTAAAAAATTATTTTTGCTTAAAATTAAAAATTAGTTACAATTATGTATTGGACTCTAGAATTAGCATCACATTTAAGTGACGCACCATGGCCGGCAACGAAAGATGAATTAATTGATTATGCCATCAGAACTGGTTCTCCTTTAGAAGTTGTTGAAAACCTTCAAGCAATTGAAGATGAAGGTGATCAATATGATTCTATTGAAGAAATATGGCCCGACTACCCTTCCGAAGAAGATTATCTTTGGAATGAAGAAGAATACTAATTCAATTACCTCGATGTAACCACACGAGATATGAATTAATACTATTTTTTCAGTCGAGAATATTTTCGAAGAATTAAACCCAATAATAGGGATTAAAAAAATAAGTAAAAAGTCTCTTTAATCAAGAGGCTTTTTTTATATAACATTTAGAAAAAACTAACATCATGAATTTCATTAATAAAATACTTAAAGTATTTGTAGGAGACAAGTCTCAAAAAGACATCAAAGAAATACAGCCTTTGGTAGATAAAATCAGAAAGATTGAACCTACTTTAGTTAATCTTTCTCATGATGAATTAAGAGCTAAAACTGTTGATTTTAAGAACAGAATAGCCGATTCAATAACAAGTATCAATGATTCTATTAAATCTTTAAAAGAAGAAATAGAAGCTACTGAAGATATTGACAAAAAGGAGACCTTATATGCTCAAATAGATGCGTTGAACGAAGAAGCGTATGAAATTACCGAAAAAGTATTGTTAGAAATTTTACCGGAAGCTTATGCTGTAGTAAAAGAAACAGCAAAACGTTTCACGAATGAAGATACCCTTTCAGTTACTGCGTCTACTTACGATAGAGAATTATCTTCAACTAAGGAGTACATTTCTTTAATTGGTGATAACGCTGTATGGGAAACTTCTTGGGATGCTGCTGGAACTCCAGTGGTATGGAACATGATTCATTATGACGTACAACTTGTTGGTGGTGTTGCAATGCATCAAGGTAAAATTGCTGAAATGCATACTGGGGAAGGAAAAACATTAGTTGCTACACTTCCTATGTATTTAAATGCACTTACAGGAAACGGTGTACATTTGGTTACAGTAAACGACTATCTTGCAAAACGTGATAGCGCATGGATGGCACCAATTTTTCAATTTCACGGATTAACTGTTGATTGTATTGATTATTATCAACCTAACTCTCCTGAAAGAAGAGCCGCATATAACGCCGATATTACCTACGGTACAAACAATGAATTTGGATTTGATTACTTACGTGATAACATGTCACACGCTCCAGATGACTTAGTACAACGCAAGCACAACTATGCAATTATTGATGAAGTTGATTCCGTTTTAGTTGATGATGCTCGTACTCCATTAATTATTTCAGGACCAGTCCCTGAAGGTGACAGACATGAATTTACGGAATTAAAACCTAAAGTTGCTGACATAGTAGAAATACAACGTAAGCATTTAGTTGCTGTTTTATCAGAAGCAAAAAAGTTGATAAAAGAAGGAGACACTAAAGAAGGTGGTATCCAATTATTACGTGTTTTTAGAGGTTTACCAAAAAATAAAGCATTAATAAAGTTTTTAAGTGAAGAAGGGATTCGTCAATTACTTCAAAAAACGGAAAACTTTTACATGGCAGACAACAACAAGGAGATGCCAAAAGTAGATACTGAACTATACTTTGTAATTGAAGAAAAAAACAACCAAATAGAACTTACCGATAAAGGTATTGACTATTTATCAGGAGAGGGAAACAGGGATTTCTTTGTAATGCCAGACATTGGTACTGAAATCGCGAAAATTGAAATTAAAGAATTAGAAGCTGAAAAAGAAGCGGAAGAGAAAGAAGAATTATACCGAGATTTCAGTATTAAAAGTGAGCGAATCCACACCTTAAACCAATTACTAAAAGCATATACTTTATTTGAAAAAGATACGGAGTATGTAGTAATGGAAAACAAGGTTATGATTGTAGATGAATCTACAGGTCGTATCATGGATGGTCGTCGTTACTCTGACGGATTACACCAAGCTATTGAAGCTAAAGAAGATGTGAATATTGAAGCTGCAACACAAACGTTTGCAACAGTTACACTTCAAAATTTCTTCAGAATGTACAACAAGCTTTCAGGAATGACAGGTACTGCCGTTACTGAAGCTGGTGAATTATGGGAAATCTATAAATTAGATGTTATTGAAATCCCAACTAACCGCCCAATTGCAAGAGATGATAGAGAAGATTTAGTTTACAAAACTAAACGTGAAAAATACAATGCAGTAATTGATCATGTAACTGAATTATCTAAACAAGGTCGTCCAGTTCTTATTGGAACAACATCTGTAGAAATTTCAGAACTATTAAGTAGAATGCTTAAAATAAGAAGTATTCCTCATAATGTACTGAATGCAAAAATGCACAAAAGAGAAGCTGATATTGTTGCGGAAGCAGGTCAAGCAGGATTTGTAACCATTGCAACAAACATGGCTGGTCGTGGTACAGATATTAAATTAACTGATGCTGTTAAAAAAGTAGGAGGATTAGCAATCGTTGGTACAGAACGTCATGATTCACGAAGAGTTGACCGTCAGTTAAGAGGTCGTTCTGGACGTCAAGGAGATCCAGGTAGCTCACAGTTTTATGTATCTTTAGAAGATAATTTAATGCGATTATTTGGTAGTGAACGTATTGCCAAAATGATGGACAGAATGGGATTAGAAGAAGGTGAAGTAATTCAGCATTCTATGATTTCAAAATCGATTGAACGTGCTCAGAAAAAAGTAGAAGAAAACAACTTTGGTACACGTAAGCGTTTATTAGAATACGATGATGTAATGAACAAGCAACGTAATGTAGTTTACAAACGACGTAAAAATGCATTATATGGTGAACGTTTAAACATTGATATTGCAGACATGATTTATGATACTGCAGAAGTGATTACCGCTAGTAATAAAACAGGTGATAACTTCAAAAATTTTGAATTTGAATTAATCAGATATTTCTCTACAAGCTCTCCTATTTCTGAGGAAGAATTTAAGAATGATAGCATTCAAGATATTTCTGGTAAAGTTTATACTGCTGTTTTAGAACATTACAAAAGTAAAACTGCTCGTTCCGCAGAAACAGCTTTCCCAGTAATCAAAAATGTATTCGAAACACAAGGAAATAAATTTGAGCGTATTTTAGTACCTTTTACTGATGGTGTAAAAACATTAAATGTTGCTACCAACCTTGAAAAAGCATACAATACGGAAGGGAAATCATTAGTTACTGATTTTGAAAAAAATATTACTTTAGCTATTATCGATGATGCATGGAAAACACATCTACGAAAAATGGATGAATTAAAACAATCGGTACAATTAGCTGTTCACGAACAAAAAGATCCTTTATTAATTTATAAAGAAGAAAGTTTTAGCTTGTTCAGAAACATGGTAGCTGACATGAATAAAGATATTATTTCTTTCTTATTTAAAGGAGAACTTCCAACGCAAGAAGAAACTAATATTAGTGAAGCAAAGCAAATAGCTAAAAAAGAAGACTATACTACAAGTAAAGAGGAAGTTTTAAATAGTGATGAACGTGCAGCACAAAACAGAGCTGCAGGTGCAAATGCTGGCCAACCACAAGAACGTCAAATTACAGAAACAATTGTTCGTGATGCTCCAAAAATTGGAAGAAACGATACGGTTACTGTTAAACATGTTTTGAGTGGAAAAACAGAAACAATGAAATATAAAAAAGCAGAACCTTTAATACAAAGAGGAGAATATGTTTTAGTACATTAATCGTACTATTATTTGAAATAAAAGTCCTGTTCTAATTTTTAGAACAGGACTTTTATTATGGATAAAGACCGTAATTTATTTTATATAGTCTATTACAGCTTTTGTAGCTATTTCTCTCCCCTCTTGATTTACATGTATGTGATCATAAAAATTATCTGATGATTCAACGCTATTTGCATGATTAATAATTTCAACACCTATATCATTCTTTATAATAAGTTTCGTTTTATAAATTGGAGCTATATATAATATTAATTCACTATTGTTTTTTTTACACAGTCTTTTAAGTTCTATTACCATGGGATTAGTTATTTCAACTTCATCGGTAACTAGCTTATTATTAGAATTCAATTTACTTCCAGCAGGGTATTGATAATTTCCATAGTCATCAAACCTATTACGCTTTTCCTTATTAAATATTGTTATTATTGATGGAAAAAATAACTCCGCATTATAAAATGATAACCCTAAAAAAGGAAAGTACTTTGAATAACTTAGCTTTTTAATTACCCCTTTTTCATATTTTGAACAATAGTCATGAACATAATCATTTGTTATAAATGGTAAAAACCTATAATCATTATCATTAATCTTAATTTCACCTTTTTTAAAAGAACCTCTATCCAATGTTAAAATTACTTTTTTAGCTTCGAAATTATTATTATAAAAATGTTCTAACATCAATTTATGAGTAGGTAATCCAGTATCATCAATTGACAAATTCACTCCTCTAGTCTCTAAATCCTTATCAACTTGTTTGGTATTAATAGTCGTTAACCCTCTACTTGACCCTAATATTATATAGTCAAATTTAGTATTTTCTTCAAAATGATTAACTAAGTAAGAAGGCTTATAAAATTCTGATTTTCTCAAACAAAACAAACTCGCAAATGCAACTACATTAATTAGCAATACTGCTATCAATGAATACTTAAGTAATTTTAAAATAAATTCTCTCATTAAAATTGAAAATAAATGAATTCTGAATGGTTTTTAAACGCTCCCAAAAATGTAATCATTAATATTAAAAACAATAACCCTTTTGAATTTAATGCTACTTCGGTTTTATTTTTTTTATAAAATGAAGCTTCTATAAATAATAACACTAAAATACTAAAAATAGAGATTAATAAAATTAGTATGTATTTATTAGACGAAAACAAAATATTATCACTAAGGTTGTTGACAAACAAATGTTCTATATATGTAAATGCTTGTGTTATATTCTCAGCTCTAAAAAATACCCAAGCTAAAGTAACCATTGTAAACGTAATTATTGTTGACGCGAAAAACCTTACTCCTATTAACTCCTTATTTTTAGCATACTTATTCTTCAAATAATTACCTGTTATAAATAAAGGAATAAATAATAATGCATGCACAAGACCCCATAAAATAAAAGTCCAATTTGCCCCATGCCAAAACCCACTAACTAAAAAAACAATAAAAACATTTCTTACTTTAAACTCTTTACTCCCCCCCAAAGGTATATACAAATAATCTCTAAACCATGTAGAAAGGGATATATGCCAACGTCTCCAAAACTCAGCTATATCTCTTGAAAAATATGGAAAACTAAAATTAGTCATTAGGTTAAACCCAAATAACCTTGCTGTTCCAATAGCGATATCAGAATAACCAGAAAAATCACAATAAATCTGAAACGAAAACAAAACTGCTCCTAGAATAAGTGCTACTTGATTTTGAGTTTCAAAATTATCATATACTAAATCAACTAAAATACCTGTATTATCAGCTACAACAATTTTTTTAAACAAACCCCAAATAATAAGCTTCACCCCTGAATTTGCTAATTTTCTCTGAAAATTTCTTTCTTTTAAAAACTGAGGAAGTAAATTTGTAGCACGTTCTATCGGTCCAGCAACCAATTGCGGAAAAAAGCTAACGAATGCAAAAAAGGATATAACATCTTTTGTTGGTGATAACCTTCCTCTATACACATCTATAGTATAGCTGAGTGTCTGAAAAGTATAAAAACTTATACCCACAGGTAGGATAATATCTATATGATTACTAGTTATTTCATTCCCAAAAAAAGTGAAGGAATTTACAAAACTATCAATAAAAAAATTACAATATTTAAAGTAAAACAACACCCCTAAATTAAAAAACAAACTACTAACTAAGAGCAACTTACGCGTGCTTTTTCTAGTAGATTCTCCTATTTTTTTTGATAGCATAAAATCTAAAAAAGAGCTAAAAAATATTAATAGTAAAAATCTCCAATCCCACCAACCGTAAAAAACATAGCTTGCTATTAACAAAAGTATGTTTTGCTGAATACGATTTTTAAATACAAACCAATATAACAAAAATACTAGAGGAAGAAATAATGCAAATTCTATCGAATTAAAAATCATTCTTTAAATTTTATCTCCAAAAATAAAATTTAATCGCAATCTATCATATATTTAAGTACAATTATCTTTAAAAATAAATCAATAAACATTGTACCTTTACTTTATATTTTTAGAAAAAGTTGGACACAAAGAAAACAAAATCTGCATTAACGGAAAACGATGGCGTTGAACAACCAAAAATGATCAATGCAGAGGGATATGTTCGTAAAAAAGATATTTCTACAGCAAAATACGTTTCAGGAATAAAAAAAGGAAATCGTGTATATTTAAGTAAAGCTATTACCCTTATTGAAAGTACTAACGTAAAGCACAAAACAAAAGCCAATGCAATACTTAAAGAATGCTTAGAAAGCAAAAATAAATCTATTCGATTAGGTATAACTGGTGTACCTGGAGTTGGGAAAAGTACTTTTATAGAAGCACTTGGATTGTATTTAACTTCCTTAGGAAAAAAAGTTGCTGTTCTTGCGGTTGACCCAAGTAGCTCTGTAACCAAAGGGAGCATCCTAGGCGATAAAACCCGAATGGAAGAACTAGTTCGTGATGAGAATGCATTCATACGCCCTAGCCCATCAGGAAATTCATTAGGAGGAGTTGCTCGTAAAACCAGAGAAACAATTATGCTTTGTGAAGCAGCAGGTTTTGACACTATTATTATAGAAACCGTTGGTGTTGGACAAAGTGAAACCGTAGTGCACTCTATGGTTGATTTTTTTTTACTGCTGAAACTAGCAGGTGCAGGTGATCAATTACAAGGGATTAAGCGGGGTATTATTGAAATGGCTGACTCAATAGTCATAAACAAGGCAGATGGTGATAATATACGACGCGCTCAATTAGCAAAAACAGAATTTAAACGCGCCTTACAAATGTATCCTCATAAAGAAAATGGTTGGATACCAAAAGTCACTACCTGTAGTGCTATTAAAAAAGATAACATTAATGGGGTTTGGGAAGTAATTACTGAATACTTATCCTTAGTTAAGAATAATGACTCATTCCAAAATAGAAGACAAGAGCAAAACACTTTCTGGCTAGTACAAACTATTGAAGAACAACTAAAGGTAAATTTTTATAACAATCCAGAGATTGCTATGCAACTTATCGTATTAACACAAAAAGTAAAAGAAGGTATCATCTCTCCTTTTGATGCTGCCGATCAATTATTAGCTATTCAGGATAAAAAATAAACTATTCCTTTTATTGACAGTATAACCATAAAAAAACAACGGTATTATAAGTTCCTGATACAGAGTATTATTAATGAGCTACCTGAGGCGGAAATTAGAGAAATTCACATTTTAAAATGATATTATTATATTAAAGAGCCTCATATTTTACATGAGGCTCTATTGTTATAACTTAATACCCGAATTAATATTATAACACCCGAATTTTAATAAACTATTTCTTTTCAGAAATTAATTTATTTACTAACTCTTTTAATTCTGAAATTTCAGTTTTTAATTCTTCTAATTGAACTTGTTGCTCTTGAATTGCTTTGACTGTAACAGGAATTATTTGATACAACATAACACCTTTAGGCTTATCATATGTAACTCTTGTTCGATTCTTTGTTTCATCTAAACTTACCCAATCAGATTTTTTAACAGCTTCTGGAATAACTTGTAATAGCTGTTCCGCATGAAAACCTAATTTAATATCTTTTAAATGATCAGGAATACTCGTTTTTCCAATTTTACTTATATCTTCTGTATATGATACCGGGTTTAATTCTAAAATTTCTTTTAGTCCTTTAATAGAGGTTTTTTTATTTGAACTTACTTTTGAATAAGTCGCTGATGGTGTAATAAAATCATCTGCATAAACATCATCCCATCTTCTAGTAACTCCTGTAAACGGATCAGCACCTAAATCCGCTCCAAAGTCAGTCATTGGACTAAATGCTCCTCCTTCATAAAACAGTTCATTTGTACCATCAACTATATACTCAATAGACCCCAATGCAATTGCAGTTCCACCAGAATTTCCATTATGAGCACCTAACACAAAATCTTTTGTATATGGCCCTCCATTAAATGTATCAGAAAATGTTTGTCCATCATCACTATCAACGAAAGCACTTCCTCCAAAATTTATATAATCTTCATCTACTTCGGTATCAAAAATAACTCTGTTGTTTCCGTTTAAAGTCATTTCTCCTGTATACCCGGTTGTACTATTTCCGTTGATTACAAAATCATTATCACCAATAGTAATCGTAGTATCAGTTACTAATGCTCCTCCGAGTTGTACATTTGAACCTGTTAATGTTAATGCATTATCAAATGTATAAGTTCCTCCACCACCAGAAGGTATAGTCACTGTGTTTCCATTAGAAATTGTTAAATCATTTCCCGATATACTCAATGTTTGGCTATCTGTACCACCACCTCCTCCTGAAGCTGGTTCCCACGAGGCGTTTCCATTGGCATCAGAAGTTAATACATAGCCTATTTGTTGCTGACCATCTTCTAATCGAAATACATATGAACCTGGTGTTGCTACTGAAGTTTCGGTAACTAGAACATTATCTACAGTTGCTCCATAATCATAAATACCCGTATACTCAAAACGTAATGAATATGAATTTCCAGCAATAACAGTTTCCGTACTAGAGTATGAAGTATCTGCATCAGTAGTTGCATTAATTAAATCTCCTCCTACTTGACCAGATGGTGCGGTTTCTTGGTATAAATACACTCTAAAGGAATCGTCAGCCCCAGTATAATCATTATAACGATAATCAAAACTAACATCAATAGAAGTAGATGTTGGGTTTGTAGTAATACTTACTATTGATGTCGCATTTTGTGAACAGCCACTTTCATCTGAATCAATATATAAATAACTACCTGTACATGATGTACAATTTGTATTAGCATCACCAGTGGACGACACGTCCCATCCATCGGAAGTTGTACAACCAGTACTAGAGTTATTTTCCGTTAATGAGTACCCTGTAAAATTTTCACTCAATAAATTTACAGTACCACCGGGACTACTTGGGGTTGTAGAACCAGTGATGTGAAATTTAGCACTTGGAGTGGCATTTCCAACACCTACATTTCCTGTATTTGCATTATACATATCGTTTCCAATAACAGTCCAGTCGTTATCTGAACCACCAAATGCGGTCCAGATAGCTCCATTATAGTAATAAAATCCAGGGGCATTGTTTGTCTGATATATTAATAAACCCGTTGCAGGGGAAGCAATTGTATTTCTTTGAACTTGAGTCATTCTGGGAATCAATACTCCGGCAGTTGTAGAGGATATTTCAAGGCTAGCACTAGCATCTGGAGTTGTTGTCCCAATACCTACTTGAGCAGTAGAAATAAAAGACACTAGTATTAATAAAGTAAATAATAAATTTTTCATAATCGGGTATGTTTTAAATTCGAAGCAAAAATAATTCCTATACCTAGTTATGATGTACTGATTCCCAATCAGCATGTACTAATAAAAGTATCTTGTGTACTAATACAGCGAATTAGCACCTGTACAATCACAAAAAAACCAATAATTTATATACCCTCAAGTACATTTAAAACTCTTATTTATTCTTATTATGAATATTATAAATATGCGGCTAATAATTTTATCTATTCCAATAATTATCACATTTATTCTTAATATAAGACTACTAGTTGATCAAAGAAAAAAGTCACTATCTTATAAATTACTAGGAGAGTTTTTTCTTTTTGCATAGTTTTATTAGCCATCTTCTTTCAATACATCCAATAATTTCACCCGGTATTAAAAAAATATTTCTATCTAATTGAGATACTATTTTATTCCATAATGTTATCACTCCCTTGGGTAATTTATTTTTATGTTATTTCTTTAACTGATTATATAAAAAATCACAATACCCTATGGAAAATAATTCCTCTTTTCTACACTCCAATTCAATCTTTACAATTTAACATTTATCCTTATATTTCAACAAGTACAACTACAAATCCTAAAACCTTAGATTACACTATTTTTTTTTAGTTTAAAAATATTTTTTGTCCTCTTAATTATAATATACATCACAAAAACATTAATTACATACAGTAAACATTGCTAAATTAGATTTTGGTATCAGAACCTTAGTACCGCTAGGGTTAATCATTAATAAAATGATTACTAATGCTTTAAAATATGCATTCACAGATAGAAAATTAAGGGGGATTTATAGCTCATATAAAACCTATTAACAATAATCAATATGAAATGATAATAGGCGATAATGGTATCGGATAAGACCAAACTAAAGAGCCCAAGGAAATAGGAACTAAGTTGATTAATTATTCAGCAAACAATAAATGGAAATCTTGAAAGGTTAGAGCAACAAGGAACTGTTTTTAAGCTAATTTTTGAAAAGATTGATACTGATTGAATTGGAGTAATCCAGAGGAATATGAAAAGTGTAGGTTAATTCAATTGATTTCAAAAGGAAATCCAGGACAAACATGGAATCCGACCATTACATGGCCTTTGTTTTTTTTTATACTCTAAAGCTTGAAAACAACACTTTCTTCACTTTAGAGCATAAAAAAACCGAAAATTTTCACTTTCGGTTTCTTTTGCGGAGAAAGAGGGATTCGAACCCCCGGACCTGTAACAGTCAACAGTTTTCAAGACTGCCGCATTCGACCACTCTGCCATTTCTCCTGAGTGTCTCATCAACTATTTGTTGATTGCGAGTGCAAATATAGGAAGCTTTTTTTAATTAGCAAACACAAAAAAACAATTTATTAATAAATATCAATTTTTAAAATCATCGTAAAACTTAAAAAGTAATATCCAATCTAATTATACAAGACTCTATACCTGCTGAAATCATGAAAGGCATATAGACTAAATAGCTCTGTAGCAAAAAAAAACAATGATCCCAGAAGGTTATCCAGAACAAACATGAAAATCTACCATTTCATGATTTTTGCTTTTTTTATACCTAAAAATCTTGAGAAAACACATTTTATACGATTTTGGGCATAAAAAAACCGAAAGCTTTAACTTTCGGTTTCTTTTTGCGGAGAAAGAGGGATTCGAACCCCCGGACCTGTAACAGTCAACAGTTTTCAAGACTGCCGCATTCGACCACTCTGCCATTTCTCCTGAGTGTCTCATCAACTATTTGTTGATTGCGTGTACAAACATAAGAGCTTTTTTCTTTAAAAAAAGATTTTTCTAAATCTTTTTTTAAACTTTTTTTTAAGTCGTTAAAAATGAGATTCTAACAATTCATGAATTTATCGCTCAAACAACGCTATTGTTTCAATATGTGCTGTATGTGGGAACTGATCAACTAAACTAATCTTCTTTAATTCATATCCTGCTTCTATTAATTGCTCCGTATCCCTTGCTTGAGTTGCTGGATTACAGGAAACATATATCATACGTTTTGCTCCTAACCTAATCACTTTACGTAAGGTTTTAGGCGCTATTCCTGCTCTAGACGGATCTAAAATAATAGTTTCAATCTTTCTATTATATTCAGGGTGTTCTAATAAGAATTTACCTACATCAGCTGTGAAAAATTGTACTCCTTCAATATTATTTCGTTTCGCATTCTCTTTTGCATCTGCAATTGAAGAGGCTATAATATCTACTCCGACAATTTTAGCATTATTACTTCTGGAAGCTACAATTTGTCCAATAGTACCTGTTCCACAGAATAAATCCATTACTACTTTGCCATCTACAGTTTCCTTTTTTTCAAGTACGTAATCAACTACTTTACTATATAATTTTTCAGCAGATTTTGGATTGGTTTGAAAAAAACTTTTCATACTAATCTCAAAGTTCAATCCTAATAAGTTTTCTACAATTTTTTCTTTCCCATAAACCAAACTTGATTTACCTGCTGAGGATAAAGTTCTATCCCCTACTTCATCATTTATAGAATGTAGTATTCCCGCTAACCTATCTCCAAACAACTCTTTAAATAAGGCTACAAAACCGTCCATATCAAATTTTGGAAGATCGTATGATGTTGTTACTAAATTAAACAACAATTCATTACTTTCTATTGATTTACGAACAACTAGAAACCTAAAAAAACCTTCTCTTTTTGGAGCATGCCATGGTGCCAACCCTGATTTCTCACAAAATTCACGTATAATTTTTAAATTATCTTCTACTTGTTTATCAAACAATCCAGAGTCTTTGTCTAAATTTTCTGCACACCACCATGTACCACGTTTCTTAAAACCTAAAGCAAATTCATCTACATCCGTTTTTAATTCATGATTATAACGAATAGCAGAAAAACCGTACTCCATTTTATTGCGGTAATGATATACTTCTGGAGAAGTAATGAACTCATCAAACTTATTTTCTATATCTTCTACTTTACCAATACGCTTGAATAACTGAAGTGTACTTTCTTTTTTATAATTGTGCTGTAAGTCAATTGGTAACTTAATGTATGGTGCTCCAGGAATTACTTGATAGGGCACTTCAATTTCGTCTTCAGAAGTCTGCAATACTTCTTCAAGCTTACACTCTGCATAGCGCTTACTTGTTTTGTTTACCTGAGCTTTTACTAATTGCCCTGGTAAAGTATTAGGTACAAAAACAACAAATTCTCCCTCTTCATTTCTAATACGTCCTATTCCTTTTCCTCCAAAGGCATAGTCTTCTATTAAAATTTCAATAAACTGTCCTTTTTTTACAAACTTATTTCTTTCTCTTCTTGGCATTTCTAGTTTCGTATTTTATGGATGCAAAGCTAAATAATTTATTGTAGTTCTATTGCCTTAGTTATACAATAATTAGTGCTGAATATGAATATTATTTATATTATTGCAGATGAGAATTTAATTTTACTTGAATTACTGCATAAAAAAAACTAACTTAGTTAAATAGAGGGGGTTATGTAATATAAAAAAGAAAAAAGATGAATTCAGAACAAACAGGTACTAATCAAGTATGGTTAACCTTATTATCCGAAGCAATCAATTCTGGAGAGGATGTAAAAGCAAATCATAGATATAAATTTAAAGGTAAAAATTTAGGTACATTTTTAGTTGGCCTAAAGAAAAAAGATAACCCTAAATTAATAGCAGATGTCAAAAAAATAGGGTTTGATTTAAATAAAACTAGTAGAAGTCCAGAAAATGCAGCTGAAAAGCTAATCCAAAAATTATTAGCAGTACCAAAGATAAAGAAGACTACCATTCAAACAGACTTTAACAATTCCGTTTTACCTAGAAAAGAGCATTTAAGTGAAGAAACTATTCTTAGAGTTAATAAAATTTGGAAGGAAAGATATAATGAAGATAGATCCTGGATCAAACCTCTAACAACCATTGAAAAAATCATTAAATGGAAAGAATTTAGGTATGACAAAAAACAAAACCCTAACAGAAAATGGCATCAGGGATTGAGTTACATGGGAGATTTATATACCTGGGTATATAAATTAAAAAATAATGAGGAGAAAATTAATTCTATCATAGGTGTTTTCAATGAAAAAGAAAAAAGAGAACTAAAAAATGAAGGTTTTCCTATAAAATAAATATGTTTTACAATACCTATCATAAGGTGACTTCAATTTAAAATAAAAGAACCCTCTATGAAAAAACATATTACTTTTTTCTTTTTTTTCATACTTTTCAAACTTAGTTTAGCACAAATTTCAAAAGTAGAACAGCATGATTTAGTCGTAAACTTAGTTGAACTAATCAAAAATAATAATCTTGAAAAACTAAAGCATCAAATTACTTTTCCTCTTAGAAGAGAGTATCCTCTACCAGATGTTAAGGACGAAATGGATTTTATCAAACGCTATGCTGAAATTTTTGACAGCAATCTAATAACTGAAATTATTCAATCTGATTATAAAAATGATTGGGTTTCTGTTGGTTGGAGAGGGATTATGCTTAATCATGGAACCCTTTGGTTAGATTATGATGGTAAAATAATTGCCATCAATTACCAATCAATTAAAGAAAAAAAGGAAAGAGAAAATTTAATCGAAATTGATAAAGATTTTATTCATAGTAGTGTAAAAAGATATCTACAACCAAAACTACTATTAGAAACAGATCAATTTAAAATTAGAGTAGATGAGCTGAGTAATGGAGAATTCAGATACGCTTCATGGTCTGTTAATTCTAAAATGAATGAGAAACCAGATTTAATAATTAAAAAAGGCATTTGGTTGCCTGATGGAAGTGGTGGAAATAATCATTATGAATTTGTAAATGGAGTATATAAGTATTTCTGCTCCATTAATGTTCTCGGTACAGAAGAAACTCCCCCTGCAGACTTAAAAATTTTCAAGAATGGAAATGAAATACTATATCAACCTGCCATAATAAGAAAATAAAAATACGTTACAACGCTACTAATAAGTAATACCGGATATTCTAACGAAGATTTCCTTACCTATTCTCTTCCAACAACTTTATAGTATCCCGTAATTGAGCAGCTTTCATAAAATCTAATTCTTTAGCAGCTAATTCCATTGCTTTCCTAGTTTCTCTAATTTTTTTCTCTAATTGTGGCTTGGTCATATATGCAGCTTCCTCTTCTGCTACTTGCTTGATATTTGTTTCATAAAAAGCGTCCACCTCATCTTTTGATAATGAATTTACAATCTTTTTATTCAAAGGTTTTGGCACTATTCCATTTTCAGTATTGTATGCAATTTGCTTTTCACGACGATATTCCGTTTCATCAATTGTTTTCTGCATGCTTTTGGTAATTTTATCTGCATACATAATCGCTTTCCCGTTAATATTACGTGCTGCCCTACCAATTGTTTGTGTTAAAGAACGATGACTACGCAAAAAACCTTCTTTATCTGCGTCTAAAATAGCTACTAGAGACACTTCTGGTAAATCCAATCCTTCTCGAAGTAAGTTTACCCCTATCAATACATCAAAGAGCCCTAAACGTAAATCACGCATAATTTCTACTCGTTCAAGTGTATCAACATCAGAATGAATATAACGACAACGTATTTGAATTCTAGCCAAATATTTCGTCAACTCCTCTGCCATTCTTTTGGTTAAGGTAGTTACTAAAATTCGTTCATCCTTTTCAATGCGTTGTTGCATTTCTTCAATTAAATCATCTATCTGATTTAAACTTGGACGTACTTCTATTATAGGATCCAATAGACCTGTCGGACGAATTACTTGCTCAACAAACACCCCATCGGTTTTATGTAACTCATAATCCGCAGGTGTTGCACTGACATAAATTACTTGATTTTGTATGGCTTCAAATTCCTCAAATTTTAATGGCCTATTATCCATTGCTGCTGGTAAACGAAAACCGTATTCTACTAAGTTTTCTTTTCTACTTCTATCTCCACCATACATAGCATGCACTTGAGAAATAGTTACGTGACTTTCATCAACTATCATTAAATAATCATCTGGAAAATAATCTAATAAACAGAAGGGTCTTGTTCCTGGAAGTCTACCATCCAAATACCTCGAATAATTTTCAATTCCCGAACAATACCCTAACTCTCGTATCATTTCCAAATCAAATTCGGTTCGCTCTTTAAGTCGTTTTGCTTCTAAATGCTTCCCTATTTCTTTAAAATAATCTACTTGTTTCACCATGTCCTCCTGAATACTATGTATTGCATTTTGTAATACATCAGGAGAGGTAACAAACATATTTGCTGGATAAATATTTAAACGCTCATATTTTTCTAATACTTCATTAGTTTGAACTACAAAAGCTTCTATTTCTTCTATTTCATCTCCAAAAAAATGAATACGAAAAGCATTGTCTTCATATCCAGGAAATATATCCAATGTATCTCCTTTTATTCGAAATGTCCCCCTAGTAAATTCTGCTTCAGTACGCGAATACAAACTTTGTACTAATCGATGTAATAATTTAGTTCGAGAAATGACCTGACCCTTTTCTATAGAAATAACATTTTTTTGAAATTCAACAGGGTTTCCTATACCATATATACAAGATACTGACGCTACAACAATTACATCTCTTCTTCCAGAAAGCAAGGATGATGTTGTGCTTAAACGAAGTTTTTCAATTTCTTCATTAATAGACAAATCCTTTTCTATAAACACACCCGAAGTAGGAATATAAGCCTCAGGTTGGTAATAATCATAATACGACACGAAGTACTCAACAGCGTTATTCGGAAAAAACTCTTTAAACTCAGCATACAACTGTGCTGCTAAGGTTTTATTATGCGCTAAAACCAATGTAGGTTTTTGAGTTTCATTAATTACATTAGCTACAGTAAATGTTTTTCCTGAACCAGTAACCCCAAGTAAGGTTTGAAATATATCTTCCTGATTGACTCCTTTCACCAACTGCTTTATAGCTTCTGGCTGATCTCCAGTAGGAGCAAATTCCGATTCAATTTTGAACTTCATGAGTTATACTTTTTCATTTAATCGATTACGTAGAATTCGAAAACAACATTAAAAAATAATATCTATCCGGTTTATACTAAAAGGGGTAAATAATTCACCATTAAAGTGAAATATTTACCCCTAAAGTAATACTTATTATTCAATCCTACCAATAGATTAATCTACTCGTGGATTTGATTTAGTCAAAACAATAGTTTTACTCACAATTACTAAACTTATAGTTAAAGTAGTTTACTTATCTTTTTAAAGAGAAATGTGCTTTATACTCTTTTTGAGTGCTATTACTCCCTTCAATATAGATGATTTTAAACCAGTAATCTGTTGCTGGTACTTGACTTCCATTATAAGTACCATCCCAACCTTCTCCATTTGGATCTAATTGAGTTAACAATTTCCCAAATCTATTAAAAATGTATACCTGAGAAATCGGAATTCCTTCCTGACCTATGATTGCCCATGTATCGTTTATTCCATCACCATTTGGCGTAAAGAAATGTGGATAATCAATTATAGTTATTGTATCAGAATATATCCAACAGTTTTCTCCATCTGTAATTGTTACTGTGTGCATTCCTGGAGAAACATTCGTAAAAGTTCCATTTATAGTTGGCTCCCCTCCATCTAAACTATACCAGAATACTATTCCAGGTATTGTTGATGTAGCTGTAGCTAGTATTTCATGAGAATCTGCAAATGCATTTGTAGTAACATTAGCGTCAAAATTGTCAGGAATTCCTGACAGTTCTATAGTAATTGGCATAGATGAATTGATACAATCTAAATCAGTTGGACCTGTTACAGAAACTGTATAATCACCAGGTATTGTAGCTGTTAAAGTTTGATTTATTGCTCCTGCAATAGCTACTCCATTTAATGACCATTGATAATTGTATGCCGCCGCCGGAATTGGCCCAGCTGTTGCTGTTAACACCGGTAGAGTTGTATTGGTTAGTGGCACACCTGTTTCATCAATACAAATAACATTTTTATCCGTTACAACATTTACTTCTGGCACTGGTACATATAATTGGAATTCAACTATAGTGTAACACCCTGAACCACTAGTTATAGGATTCATCCCTGTACCGTCATTAATTACGCTCACGTAAATAGTTTGTGGATTAACAATATTAGCATATGTTGTAGGGTTAGCAATTGCGTTAGTTCCTACTGCAGCATCATCAAAATTTGTGTAATACACTGCCGATACTCCAAGTTCTCCATTTAGAATTTCAATTTCCCATTGTGTTAAATTAAATTCTGCAATTTGTTCAGAAATATCACCTGAACCATCAACATTCCCATCACATTCTTCCATCACACCATTGTTTCCTAAAGTAGCAATGATTTCTGCATTACTTAAAGGAGTTGGATTTGGATTTACATGTAAATTTAAAATTGCCACAGCATAACACTCTGTAATTGGATTGTATACTCTTGCAAAAACTGCTTGTGGATTACCTAATACATTAGTGTAAGCTTCTGGAGTTGCTATAAAATCATCTACAGGTATTGTTGCTGTTCCTAAACCTTCTTCAGCAGCTACCACAGTAGTGTAAAACTCTACACTAACACCTGTTGCTCCTCCTGCAATGATACTAATATAGTCTGTTAAATTGAATTCAATTTCACCGTCAGAAGTGTTATTAGCTAAATCATTCACATCATTATCATCACACACTTCTATTTGAATGTGTTCTGCAGTTGGTAATAAATCAACATGCAACGTGATTGCTTTTATTGTTGAACAACCAGTTCCTGTAACTATGGCATCACCAGTATGAGTGACTACTGCATAGATAATCTGATTAGGAGTTGTGCTATTTTCAAAAATATTTGGTTGTAGTATTTCAAAATTTGGATCAGGATTTCCTGAGGCTAATAAAGCTGTATAATAAGTAGCTGTATATTGGTTTATAACAGTAACATCTCCTCCTGCAATATTAATTATTTCAGTGTATAAATATGCTTGCTCATAAGAAGGTAAATCAAATACTACAATTCCATCTGTAATATTTGGTGTTTCCTCACATTGCGCATAAGTAATCTCTTCGCTTGGTAATTCAGGGCTTTTAATTAAATGCAAATCTAGTTCATCTTGTATTTGAACACCAACATACAAACAATTAGTATTCGTATCTAATACATTAATATATAATGTTTGAATATCCCCTGTACCATCTCCATCAGTATCGACATTTTGATATAGTACTGACGTATCAATATTAGCCCCCATAACTTCACCTAATTGAGCTTCGGCTAAGGTTTCGTAATAAGTAACTACTATATTAGAATTCCCTCCACTAATTTGTGCCGTAGCATCCTCTAAATTAAAATACCCAAAACTATCATTATCATCATCACAAGCATATAATGGCATTGGTAAATTAAATACTGGAGTATTCAATTTAATTTCAAATGAAACTGTATCATAACAACCATTAATAGTGTTTTCTATTCTAGCAAAAATTGTTTGCGAAGAAAAAGGAGGAGATGCAACCAAGTTTTGATATATATCTGGAGAAATAATAAATGGTATTCCAGCGTCAGCATCAGCTTGTGACTCATGATAAGTAACTACAGTATTAGCTTGATCCCCTATAATATTTGTTGTATTTAATGTTAAATCAAATAATAAAAAGCCATCCAAATCATCATCACACATTTCTATATCTGACACATTAAAAGCAATTAACGTGATTGACAGCTCAAAACTTACGTCATTACCAATACAGTTAGGTGTAGTTCCTGATTCATCATATATATATAACGTTGTTGGATAAGATGCAAAATCCAAATAATTGAATACTGTTCCAGAATTATAAGCAGTACCATTTCCATTAGGCTCTGTATAATACTGTTCATTACCCGATAAATTCACACCAGTAATTACAGGTAATGTATAAGACACACAAACATCCTGATTTGGCAAGCTATCAATTTGAGGAGTGTCATTAATCACTACAGTAACAGTAGCGCCGGCAGAACTACATGCTGAAGCAGTATAAACATATACTCCTGCAGGATCAATTAAAGGATTAAATACACCTGAGCCACTAGTTAAAATAGGGGACCATGATCCTCCTACAGCTGGATTTCCACCAAGAGAATCAAATAAATCTACCACCCCACTACCATTACATAAACTTATAGCACCATTAGTACCTGGGTTAGACGCCGTAACTGTGACTGTAGCATTACACGTATTGACATTACCATATACATCAATAACTGTTAACGTTACGATATTTTGTCCAACATCTGTACAGTCAAAAACTGTTTGAGACAATGTCATTGTTTGTATAGCACAATTATCCGTACTTCCGTTATCAATATCTGAAGGAGTAATTGTCACACTCCCAGATCCATCAATATTCAATGATAAGTCTTGACAAGCTACTATAGGTAAAATATCATCTACAACAGTAAGCGTAATTGATTGGCTTGAAACACAATTTGGAGCCGTAACCAATAATGATATTACATAATCACCTGGTGCACTAAAACTATAACAAGGGATTTGATCCGTCGAGGTATTTCCATCCCCAAAATCCCAATCGAACTCAGCATCAGTATTTGCGGTAATTAATATATTATCTAACCCCCAATTATCGTATTCTGGACCAGAATTTTCGGGTTGATACCACCTAAAGGTTGTGTTTGGTGTTTGTGCTGCAGCAGGGATATTTTCTGTATATTGAATCCAGCTATACATTGGGTCAGATAAATTACCTGTAGGATTCCAAGTATTTATAGTCACCCAATTAACTCCATTATCAATAGAATATTGTAAAAACACGCCCTCATCAACTAAATCAGGATCTTCACACCCTGGATCAGGATCTGCAGCCCCATACCTCATATAAAACTCTATAGTTCCTCCCAAAGAAACATCTAAAGTATTTGTTGTAACAAACCGTACTCCATTATTATTTGTAACGCCTGCCCAAAAATAAGGTGTATTATCTATCATATCAGTCCAACATGGTGTACCTACAGTATATGGAGAAGAATTCCACCCTGTTGGTAATAATCCTGAATTAAAGTCAAAGAAAGTTCCAAACTGACTCCCACTTGGGAAAAGGCAATATTCCAAACATGCATCAGCAGTTTGTGTAGGAATTATAGTAAAATCACATGGAAAAGTTGTGAAACTAAACGGCCCAACCCAAGAGCTATTTCCTCCATTAGTGCAATTAGAAATCACATAAAATTCATAATCAGTTCCTGAAGTTAATCCACCTGTTGTAAATGGAATTGTATTTGCCGTTACTCCAACACCTGTAGGCGTATTTCCTGCTAAAACTATTTCTACTTCCCAACTTGTTGCTGTTCCATTTTCAACCCATTCTAAATTGGCTGTTGTTTCCGTAACAATTGGTACTATCAAATTACTAGGGTCTTGACATTGGGCATTAGTAATTAAACTTGTTATTACTAATAATAAGGTATATATAATTTTTCTCATCTTAAAGAGCTAAGTAGTTTTATAATGTTTTGCATTCTAATTTGTGATAAATCACAGATTCCAAAGTTGGTTTATCTTTGAAATCCAATAATTTTTTAAACACAAAAAACATTTTGTCTTTAGATGATTTAAATTTTGGAAGAAAGGTTTCTTTCGGTTCTAATAATAAAGCTCGATAATTTTCATCATCAAGTTTTAGTTTTGATTCTTGTTTAAGATATTGTGTATCAAAATACCATTTAATAAAAAGTTGCTTTTCTGTTTTATTTTGATATTTATATTGAATATACTCACGATATATTCCATTATGTTTATCATTAACCTCAATTACTCTTTGATTAATTAATAATTTTTCATTTTCTAAAGTAATTTTCCAGTTAGATTTTGGAATGATTTCTTCTTGAGCAAGAAGATTAATTGAAAAAAACAATACGCAAGAAAGCGTAAAGAACTTAGTTCTTATCCCCATAATAATTATACAATATAGTGAATAAACTAGTTAACAAGTTTATTCGTAAGTTAGACTGCAAAAATATAAAAACTAAATGAATTCTAATCAACTATACGTGCAATTTCTATGCTATATTTAATAATTCATATATACCCATCCCGTTAAAGGTTTTTGATAATTTGAATCATTTAAATGTAATACGTAATAATAGGTTCCTACAGGTAATAAGTTACCAACATTATTAATTCCTTTATTGGACTTTCCGTCCCAGAAACCTAACTCATCACCTCCTTGATAAATCAATGTACCATAGCGGTTAAAGATTTTTAATTCAAATTTATCAAAAATAGTTAATAACCCTACAATATTAAATTCGTCATTAATCCCATCAAAATTAGGAGAAAAACCACTTGGAATCCAAGGCGGACAATTAATGGTTACTAATTTAAAAGAAGTGATTTGATAACAATCAATATTATCTACACGGATAAAAATTGCTTCAGGGTCAATTATATTTTGATAATTAGTAATATCCAGTATTTCATTTTCTTGATTTACCGCATCTTCAAATGAAGTATAATACGCAATGCTATTAGTTCCAATATTTAATAGATGTTCATTAATCGTTAAATCAAAAACCGCTGAATTAAAACCTACATCGCATGCCTCTATATTTGGTAAATCAGTTAATACTGGAACTAACAACATATTTATTTGTATTGAAGTAGAATTATTACCTTCATTAGTTTCTTGTATAGTACTCAATCCAGCGCCATTATCATCAGCCATAATTGTTAAAATAAAATTTGATGGGATACTTTCTGGAAGTGTAATAATTATTGTATTTGGTTCGTTGTCACCAATAAGAATATCATTTTCGGTTGCTGCATTCGCTATTAGAATACCATCAGCATAAAAAGCAATAGGCGTATTTGCTGGTAACAACTCTGTACTATTTACATTAAAAACGGTATAATCAACCTGTATTGTTTTATTATCACAAGCTAATAAAACGTCATCTATCTGTACTGTCGCATCAGGTAGTTGACTATTTAAAACGGTAACAATATTATTTATCAGAATTAAATCTGCTCGCATTTGACCATTTACCAATTCACCTGTGGTAAGTTGAATAGTTGCACTATCATCACCAATGTTTATAAAATTTTGGATGTCATACACATCCAAATCCATATTGTATGATGTGGTACTATTTGTAAAGGAATTCGTTCCATTAAAGGCATTATCTCCAGGGTTTAATGGCAGACTTTCTAACACATTTCCATTAAATACTAGCGATTCTCCATAGTTTAACGCATTGTCACCTTCCCAAGCTAGGAAGCCCATTTTTGCGCCATTATTATCCAAAACATTTAAATTTTCGATAACAATATTTATTTCTTGTTCATTTCTATTAATGATTTCTAATCCATGGTAAATACCAACTTGATTTAGGGGCAATGATAAATCTTCATAAACCACAAAGATTGACCATCCTGCAAAATTTGTTCTGTTATTACAGTATCCCGGGTTTGCAGCTAAAACATTTGATATATCCAGATTTGTTAACGTATAATCGCCATTTCCGTTTACTTGTATAAAGGATGTTATTTCTTTAAAACACGAAAAATAAGTAAGTTCACCTTGAAACGGGTCATCATAATTGACCGTTAAAGTATCATCTGCTGTAATATCAGTGCCATTTAAGGTGACGTCAATATCTCCAGCACCTGAACCTGCCCAATAGATATAAGCCGAAATAATATTTTGATTTGCATTTAGTACTAATGGTGCTGTAGAAGAGGGTAATGTTTCACAAAACCAAACCAAATTATTCTCTGCTGGATTTAAGGTGTTTCCTATAGCTGTATAACTATACCTTCCATAGAATTGTTGAAACACATCAATATCTTGAGCGTTTCCTATTACTGAAATAAGAAACACAAAAAAAGGCAAATATTTTTTCATATATAATTGAAATATTTACCCCTAATGTAATCAATAATATTTAATTCAATCAGTTAGTTTAACTCTACTACGCATATGTTATAATTTGTTTTATCGTTTTAATGAAAAGTGGGCTTTAAACTCTTTTTGAGTGGGGGTAGTATTTCCTTCAATATAAATAATTTTAAACCAATAATCCGTTGAGGGCATTTGGTTACCATTATAGTTTCCGTCCCAACCTATTCCATCAGGATCTAGTTGTTTCAATAGTTTTCCAAACCGATCAAAAATATAGATTTGAGAAATCGGAATTCCTTCAATTCCAATAATCTGCCATGTATCATTTATACCATCACCATTAGGCGTAAAAAAATGTGGGTAATCGATAATTAAGACCTCTATTACTTCTTTCCAGCAATTTTTATCATCTGTAATTGTTATGGTATGGATTCCAGGTGACACATTATCAAATGTTCCATTTGTTATTGGCTCGGCATCATCTAAGCTATACCAAAATACAATTTCTGGAATATTCGATGTAGCAATTGCAACTATTTGGTGTGAATCAGAAAAAGCATTGGTAGTAACATTTGCATTAAAATTATCTGGTACACCAGATGCGATGATTGTTTGAGAAGCAAAATTTAAACATTCAAAATCTGTTGGACCAGAAACTGTAACGGTATACTCTCCTGCTTGGGAAACTGTTAAAGTTTGGCTTGTAGCACCAACAATTACCACTCCATTCAATGCCCATTGATAATTATATGAAGCTGCTGGATTAGGGCCAGCTGTTGCCGTTAATATAGGTAATGGAATAGTTGTTAATGGTACTCCATTTTCATCGATACATAACACCTCACTTCCTGAAATAGTTACTTCTGGTATTGGCACATAAATTTCAAAAGAAACAATCGTATAGCATCCTGTACCATTGGTTACTGGATTTATACCGGTTCCGTCATTTACAACACTTATATATATTGTTTGTGGGTTAGCGATATTGGTATACACTGTAGGAGTCGTAATGGCATTAATTCCAGCTTCCGCATCATCAATACTAATATAATAGTTTGCAGAAACTCCAAGTTCAACAGCTGGCCCCGTACCTGTTAAAATTTGTGTCTCCCATTGTGTTAAATTAAATTCTGCCACTTGTTCTCCAATAGAACCAGAGCCATCAACATTTCCATCACATTCCATTAGTATCCCTAAATCTGAGGCTATATCAGCAGTACTTAACGGAGTAGGATTAGGATTTACATGTAATTTCACGATAGCTATAGCATAACATCCAGTTTCAGCATTAAATACTCTGGCGAAAATTGATTGTGGGTTTGCTGAATTTGTAAAATTCTCTGGATCTACAATTAAACTTGGTCCAGATCCTGCTTCTGCATCTGCTAAAGTTTCATAAAATGATACTTCTACATCCGAAGCACCACTTGTAATAGCCTGTACATAATTTGATAAATTAAAGGTATAAAATCCATTATCAGTATCATCATCACATACTTCAATTGGCGTATAATTTGCTATTGGTAATAAATTTACTTGCAATGTTATCGATTTTATGGCTTCACAACCTGTAGTATTATCGATTACACTGGCATATATTATTTGATTTGGTGTACTTATATTTTGATATGCATTTGGGTTCCCTATTATTGTTGTAAAATCAGGGTTTTCTGATGCATCTAGAGCAGTATAATAATTTGTCGCATAATTTGAAACATCACCCCCATTAGCAATAATTACCGCTAGTAAATCGGTTGTTTCATATGAAGGTAAGTCAAATACTACAAATCCGTCTGAACTTCCTACATCTTCACATAAATCATATATTAAATCGTTAAGTGGTAAGGCAGGACTATCAATCACATTTAATTGCAACTCTACTATTCTGTAACAACTAATAGTAGTTAAATCTACTCTAGCATACACTGTTTGATTATAGGCATTAATATTAAAATACGGACTAGTTAGTTGTGCGTTTACAATTCCTTGATCTGCTTCTGCTAGAGTTTCATAATATGCAACAACAACATTTGTTGCTCCGTTTGTAATTTCATTTAATGTCACAGAATTATGCAACATAAAAAAGTAAAAACCATCATTATCATCATCACATTCAGCTAATGGTGTAGGTGGATTTGTTACTATTGACATTACAGTAATCGTAAAACTGGTAGTAGAATAACAACCTGTTACATCATCTTGAGCACGAACATAAATAGTTTGCACTGATAAAGGTGGTGTTGGATTGATATTTAAATAAGCGGTATCATTCACTATTGGCAACATACCAGAAGTAGCATTCACTAACGTTTCATAGAAGGTTACCGTAACACCTGATTGGGTTCCTATAATTGCTGCAATATTATCTGTTAAATTATGCGGTATCACTCCGTCTATAATATTGTCGTTTTCACAAACCGGAGCCATATTCATGTTATTGTTAACTTGTGGAGGAAAAGGATCAATTAATACCACATCGATATCTTCTACTGAGGTACAACCAACATTTGTTACAGTAATATTATTATATGTTCCTTCAGATAAACCAGTAATTGTTCCCACATTAGCAATAACGACCATTGTTGCCGTCTGTGCTATCGCATTTACATCTTCATAATCGATCGTATAGGTCGCATCTGGCAAATTAAATGTCGATAATACAATACTTCCATCTACTCCATTACATGTAGAAGGGTTACTAGTTGAGATTATGGCTATTATTGATGGAATTGGATCGGATAAGATTACATCAATATCTTCTACGGAAGTACAACTAAGATAAGTTACCGTTATATTATTATAGGTACCTTCTGATAAGCCTGAAATTACACCTACATTTCCAACAACAACTATCGTATCGGTTTGAGGGGTTCCCGTGGCATCTTCATAATTAATAGTGAAAGTTCCATCTGGTAAATTAGCCGTAGACAAAGTAATAAATCCATCGATTCCATTACACATCGTTGGATTACTAGTTGATATTATTGAGATTATTGCTGGCTGTGGGTCTGTCAAAATTGCATCTATATCCTCAACTGAGGTACAGCTAATAAATGTTACTGTAATATTATTATACGTTCCTTCTAACAACCCTGAAATTATTCCAATATTAACAACAACAACCATAGTTTCTGTTTGAGGAGTTGCAGTTGCATCTTCATAATTAATAGTATAACTTCCATCAGGCAAATTAGAGGTTGATAAGGTTATACTTCCATCTGTTCCATCGCAAAAAGTTGGATTACTCGTTGAAATTATTGCTATTATTGATGGCAAAGGATCTGTTAATACTACATCAATATCTTCTACAGAAGTACAACTTATAAAAGTCACCGTAATATTATTATAAATCCCTTCTGACAATCCAGAAATAACACCAACATTCCCAACAACCACAATGATTTCTGTTTGTGGAGTTGCAGTTGCATCTTCATAATTAATCGGATAGGTTCCATCAGGTAAATTTGATGTAGATAAGGTTATACTACCGTCCGTCCCTTCACATATCGTAGGATTATTGGTTGCAATTATCGCTATTATAGATGGTAATGGATCAAATAATTGTACATCAACATTATTAATTGAAGTACAGTTGTTATTCGTTACTATAATATTATTGTATACCCCTTCCAATAAGCCAGAAATAGTACCAACATTTCCCACCACAACCATAGTTTCTGTTTGAGGAGTTGCTGTTGCATCTTCATAATTAATAGTATAACTTCCATCAGGCAAATTAGAGGTTGTTAAAGTTATAGTTCCATCACTTCCATCACAAGTTGTAGGATTAGTTGTTGAATTAATTGCTAATGTTGGTAATGGGGGATCTGAAATTACGATATCAACATCTTCTAAGGACATACAATTATTATTTGTAACAGTAATATTATTATATGTTCCTGCAGATAAGCCTGAAATGACACCCACATTACCTACAACTACCATCGTTTCAGTTTGAGGAGTAGCAGTTGCATCAATATAATTAATAGTATAACTTCCATCTGATAAATTTGATGTTGTTAGAGAAATACTACCATTGTTACCTGAACAGGTGCTTGGACCAGTAGTTGTATTAATTGCTAATGTTGGTGGTAATGGATCTGTTAATACCACATCTACATCCTCTATTGAGATACAGCCTAAATTTGTTACTGTAATATTATTATATGTTCCAGCTAATAATCCAGAAATAGTCCCTACATTTCCTACTACCAAAATAGTAGCTGTTTGAGGGGTTGCAGTTACATCTTCATAATTAATCGTATAACTTCCGTCAGGCAAATTAGCTGTTGTTAATATAATACTCCCTTCATTCCCTAAACATGTTGTTGGATTAATACTAGTATTAGTTGCTAAACTTGGTGTATTATTTATGGAAACTAATACATCACTTACATCGTCAATACAGGGTGGAACCCCAACTATAGTATACGTAAATGTTGCAGTAGTAGCTCCAGATGATGGTGTATAAATCCCTGAGTTAGGGTTAAATGTTCCTCCAAAACCAGAAGTTTGAACCCATATACCTCCCAATTGTTCCCCTGTAATTAAATCAATTAAATGAATTGCAGAAGTTGCCGTATCACAAGTAATAAAGCTTCCATCGGTTCCTGCGTAGGGCTTTAAATTTGCTATTATTGTTAACGTATCCGTTAATGCCAAATTACACGCTGTTACTCCCGCACCAATTTGAATATCACTTAACTGTATAGTTTGATTAGATACTGCTGCTAATATGGTTACTACACCATTTCCTGAACCGTCTAAAGTAATTGTTTGTGTAGTTGCTCCACCATCTAAACTGTAGGTAGCTACTGCATTTGGAGTACCTACTATGGTATAAATAGCATCATCCTCTGTACAGATTGGTCCGTTACTCGTTAAACTTGTCAGTACTGGATTAGGATTTACTACTACTGTTTCCGTATTTGTAATAATAGTAGTACAACCACTTATAACTATATTACTTAATGTGATTATGGTATTTGCTGTTACTCCAGATACTGTTATTATGCCATTTCCTGCACCATCCAATACAACTGTTGTTGTTACTCCTCCATTGATATCATAACTTACCGTTGCATTTGCTGTTCCTACCAATGTAAACACCGCATTTCCTCCTGAACAAACTGGAGTTGTTGGAGTTAGAGATGTTAAAACTGGATTTGCTGTTACAACTACGGTTGTCGTATTTGTTAAAATGGTACTACACCCACTTAATGCTATGTCACTTAGAGTGATTATGGTATTTGCTGTTACTCCAGATACTGTTACTATGCCATTTCCTGCAGCATTTAAAACAACTGTTGTTGTTGCTCCTCCGTTTATATCATAACTTACCGTTGCATTTGCTGTCCCAACAAAAGTAAACACTGCATCTGCTCCTGAACATACAGGAGAAGTGGCTGATAAAGATGTTAAAACTGGATTTGCCGTTACGACTACGGTTGTAGTATTTGTTAAAACGGTGTTACACCCACTTAATGCTATGTCACTTAGAGTGATTATAGTGTTTACTGTTACTCCAGATACTGTTACTGTTCCGCTTCCTGCTCCATCCAAAACAACTGTTGTTGTTGCTCCACCATTGATGTCATAACTTACCGTTGCATTTGGTGTTCCTTCAAGAGTAAATACAGCATCTGACCCTGAACATACCGGAGATGTAGCTGAAAGAGTTGTAAAAACTGGATTAGCATTGACTACTACTGTTGCTGAATTCGTTAAAACAGTATTACAACCGCTCAATGCTATATCACTTAGGGTAATTATAGTGTTTGTAGTTACTCCAGATACTGTAACTGTGCCGTTTCCAGTAGCGTCCAAGACAACTGTTGCTGATGCTCCCCCATTTATATCATAAGTAACCGTTGCTGTTGGTGTTCCTAAAAGGGTGAAAACTGCATCACTTCCAGAACACACCGGGGTTGTTGGAGTAAGAGATGTTAGTACTGGACTTCCAATCACTACTACTGTTGCTGTATTGGTTAAAACAGTATTACACCCGCTTAACTCTATATCACTTAGGGTTATTATAGTGTTAACTGTTACTCCAGATACTGTTACTGTTCCGTTTCCTCCTCCATCCAAAACAACGGTTGATGGTGCGCCTCCATTGATATCATAGCTTACCGTGGCATTTGGGGTTCCTACCAAAGTGAACACAGCATCTCCCCCTGAACATATAGGAGTAGTTGTTGAAAGAGTTGTTAAAACTGGATTAATATTGACTATTACTGTTGCTGTATTTGTTAATGCTATATCGCATCCATTTATAGCAATATTACTTAATGTAATTATGGAATTTACAGTTACTCCAGGTACTGTTACTGTTCCATTTCCTGCTCCATTTAAAACAACCGTTGTTGTTGTTCCCCCATTGATATCATAGCTTACTGTCGCGTTTGGGGTTCCTACTAAAGTAAATACAGCATTTCCTCCTGAACAAACTGGTGATGTAGCCGATAAAGAAGTTAGTGTAGCACCTACAGCATCAATTAAAATTATATCTTCTGAAGAACAACTTGGTGTACTGGTATCAATATTAGAATAAGTACCGCCAGCCAAACCCGTAATTTGAATCACACCTAAGGCATCGGAAGTCATCGTTACCGATTGCGGAGCTGGATCATTATAGGTAATCGTATATGAAGTATTTGGTGCTAATAAAGATATTGTAATAATTCCATCAGTAGCTCCACAACTAGTCGGATCCGTTCCTTGAGCAAAAGGGCAACAATCTGTTGAACCTGCTCCAGCGTTTCCAATGTTCGTTTGTGTTAGTGTTATAAAACCAGATGTTCCATCAAAATTTGTAATTAAAAACATATAAAACTCTCCAACTTGAGCATTTAGAATAGTTGCTGTTTCTACTGGTGCAGTACTATAACTACAATCGACTGCTGTACCTGTACAATTATGATCATTAGTACAATCTCCTGTTGTAAAATCAATACATGCAGAGGCAACGTCAGGGAAAGGCCCCCATACCACATAATCAACATCTAACCCTGTTCCTGTTCCACCAGTACCTGTTGTTTGTGAAATATCAATTAAGATATCACCTGCGATACCAATTTCAATAAAATACCACGCTGGGTTTGGCGCTGATCCTAAACAGGAATTTGAAACCACAACATTTGGTGCATCAGGTACGCAATCAGTATTTGCTGTGTTCGGAAACTCTAATGCTCCAGAATCGGCACAAAATGCTCCAGACCCACCACAAACTGAATTAGGCGGCGCTGCAGGAGGGGATCCTGGGCTAGTAACACATGTAACTGTTGCTTCCCAACCGGATTGATTAAAAGCCCCATCAGATACAAAAACAATTGTAATACATCCTCCTGTACCACTAGAAGTATATTGAGTAATATCACAAGAAGCATTTTCAGTTATGGTCCCTAAAAGTCCTCCTGAAGTACCCATCCCATTATAAATAACCAAAAAATCAAATGATCCCCCTTCAATATTAAATGTCGTAAAATTTAAATCTATATAATTCCCCGCTACATCAGGACAAATTGTTATTTCAGAATTTTCATTTGAAGAATAATTACCACCAAGCCCTCCAGAGTCTACGAATACATCAGAACATGTACTAACCGTACCACCAGTAGAGATATTTATTTGCCCATTTACCACAAAGGAAAATAGTAGTACAATTAATAATAGTAGTCTTTTCTTCATCGTTTATTATGAATACATTAATTTAAAGCGTTAATCGAAATAATATAGTGTGTATTACCTATTCGATACATTTTTTTTGACTTTGAGCTCATTGGGAATTTATACTTTAAGGGATTAAAAGTATATGGATTATAATAGGTGTCTATAATCAAATTTTGATTGTATTTATCATTTATTCCTAAATCAGAAATTAATTCGAATTTTTTACCCGAATATTCTGGTCGATATTCTACAACATACTTTTCATTTAAAAAAGTAGTTATCAAATTTAGCCTCTGTGGGCTAGTGTTGTAAACTAATTGATTAGCATTTTTCTGAAACACTTCAATTACAAATGCTTTTATTTCGTCATTTGTAAAGTTATTTTTTACTTGATTTTGAGAAAAAGAGCTTGTTACAAATACTATCGCAAAAGCTATACTTAGGTATTCAAAATATTTTCTAAGAAGAAGATAACAAGCCATCACAATTATTTATCATCGATTTTATATAAAAAATCGACCCCATTAATAAACACTTGAAGAATAAAATGTAAGTAGCTGATTGCCAACACCAAGATACGAATTATTACAATAGAAAACAATTCGTTTATTTCAATAATTTTTTATTCCTTGAAGACAGAATGTAATACAATTGGCTTACGTTGTTTAAATAAAAAAAGCCTCACAGATGTGAGGCTTTTTTTTGATATTAAATTTATAAATCTTACTTATCGTTTTATTGAGAAGTGACCTTTATACTCCTTTTGAGTGCTGTCTGCTCCTTCTATATAGATAATCTTAAACCAGTAATCCGTTGCTGGCAGTTGGTTTCCATTATAAGTACCATCCCAACCTTCTCCATCAGGATCTAATTGCTTTAATAACTTACCAAAACGATCAAAGATATAAATCTGAGAAATTGGTATTCCTTCCTGACCAATAATTGCCCATGTGTCATTAATTCCATCACCATTTGGTGTAAAGAAATGTGGGTAATCAATTAAGATTA
>Ga0209291_1000079_pt1 | contig 95046 bp, 83 predicted proteins | sample GOMGulsemesocosm_FD_184633 | JGI IMG/M metagenome (GOLD analysis project Ga0209291, IMG submission 184633) | Methane-oxidizing microbial communities from mesocosms in the Gulf of Mexico - GOM9B Gulf of Mexico (SPAdes) (version 2) | ecosystem: Environmental > Aquatic > Marine > Cold seeps... | reverse complement strand
ATATCAAGATCAAAACAAAAATTCTCTTGCTGATATTGATACATTACTTGAGATAATTTAAGCATGAGATTCTCGTGTTGATGGCAACATAGTACGTGGCTTTAAGTGTAATAATTTTTCAGTCAAAATAAATATTCCAACACTGAGCAGTAACAGCAATAATGCGACAACGGCTGCGGCTTCCATTTGATAACTGCCCAATAATTCAAACAGATAAAGCGGTAAGGTTTTAAAGTCTTGACTGCCAAACAAGGCCACGGCGCTTAAGTCGCCCATCGACAATACAAAGCTAATAGCTAATACATGACCAATGGGCTGCTTTAGTAGTTGCCATTCAACCAAGCGAAAACGCGACCAGCCACTTAAACCAAGACTGGCACACAGGCGATCATATTTTTGGGCGCATTGCAGCATCGGCTGCGCTAAGCCCTTAATGACAAAGGGCAATGCCATTAAGGCATTAACAAAGATCACAATATACAATGCGTAATCAAACACATTGGTTAGATCTCGTAATAACAAAAATAAGCCAGTGCTGACCACCAATCCCGGAGTGACCAAAATAATCATCGCGACTAGCTCGATTTTATCCGCGTAAAAATGTTGCCCAGCTAAACGCCAAATTCGGCTGCACCATAAAATGAAGATGCCCGCTATTACCGCAATTAATGCCGAAAAACACCCGACCTTAAACGAGATTTTGAGCGCAAGCCAAAAATTTTTGTCGCTTAATACCTGCGGTAAATGCGAGTTAAACCCGGCCATCACCACCATTACTAACGGCGGTAATACCAGCAGGATGACTGCACTTATCCAACCAAAATCCCAGATTTTAGCCAACCGACTATCAATAAAATAGTAATTTACCGCTTGGCCATAGGTAGCGCTGACATTGTCGCTTGCCGCTCGCTTTTGCAACAAGGTTGCTAACATCGCACAAATAAACATTTGCCACAGCGCTAACAGCGCGCCGACTTGCAACTCAAAATCAAATTTTATCGCTTGATAAATAGCTAATTCAATCGTGGTTGACTTAGGCCCACCACCAAGTGCCATCACCGAGGCAAAACTGGTAAAACATAACATAAACACTAAACCCGCGACATGCGGTAGTTGTTGCTGCAACCGCGGCCACTCGATTAACTTAAATTTAGTCCATTGGCTTAAGCCTAAATGGCCACAAAGTTTATGCTGTTCGCTGGGGATAGCAGTGAGGGATTGGTAAAATAATCGCGTAGCAAAGGGCAAGTTAAAAAACACATGGGCGAGTAAAATACCCGGTAAACCGTAGATAGAATAAGGTAATTTCACCCCAACTAAAGCAAGTGCCTGCACCACAATGCCACTATTGCCATAAATAGCCAACAAACCAAAGACTGCAACTAACACCGGTAATACGAGGGTGGTGGCAAAAATTCTTAATAAAAAACCTTTACCCCAAAAATTACGCCGTGACAAAGCATGTGCAATAGGGATAGCAAAAACAACGCTGATTACCGTTGATAAAAAGGCTTGGTAAAAACTAAAATAGGTGACGTGACGATAGTAAGGATCAACCCATAGCTGTGCAACTAAGGTACTTAATTGGCCATCGGGTGTTGATACAAATAGCGCCGACAGCGCCGCGGTTACAAAGGATAAAATAATCCCGGCTATGATTAAGCCGGGAACTTGAGATATCTTCATCGACAACAGTTAACTTAAAACGCTAACGCGCCGCTCCACTCTCGGGTCCATTGCTTACGTTTACTAGCGACCTTTTCAGAATCAAATGCTAACGATTGAACCGGCTGAACTAATTGCTTAAATTCATTTGGCAATTTAGTGTTAGTCACTGGGTACATCCAATTGCCAGTAGCGATTTCACGCTGGAAACCATCACTGACCATAAAGTCCATAAACTGACGAGCTAGCGCTTTATTTTTACTACTTTTCACCATAGCAGCGACTTCAATCTGCATATAATGGCCTTCGCTAAATTTGGCGGCTTGATAGTTGTTTTTACCTTCGGCAATCATGTGATAAGCCGGTGACGTCGTATAGGACAGCACCATGTCAGCTTCTTGTTTCAAAAACATGTTGTACGCTTCAGACCAGCCTTTAGTCACTGTAACGGTCTTTTTCGCTAACTGCTGCCACGCTTTATCCGATTGCTCACCGTAAACAGATTTCATCCACAACATTAAACCCAAACCAGGCGTTGACGTACGCGGATCTTGATAAATAATGGTTAAATCATCACGTTGTTCCACCAGCTCTCTTAAGCTAGTCGGTGGATTTTTAAGTGTTTCATTATTATAAATGAAAGCAAAATAACCGTAATCAAAAGGAACAAAGACATTGTCTTGCCATTGAGTCGGTAAAGTTAAAGCGCTTAAATCAACTTGATGCTCAGCCAATAAGCCGGTTTTTTTAGCCGTGGTAATCAAACTATCATCAAGGCCTAAAATAATGTCGGCTTGGCTATTTTTACCTTCAAGACGTAACCGATTTAAAATCGAGACACCGTCGTCTAGCGTCACAAATTTAAGATCACATTGGCATTGCGCTTCAAAGGTCTTTTCAATTTTTGGTCCAGGGCCCCAGTCCGATGCAAATGAACCATAAGTATAAACATTGAGGGTATTGGCGGTAACAACGGTTGATAACAATGAACTAAATGTCAGTAATGCAATCTGCTTTTTCACGGTAACTCCATCAGCAAAGGTAAATTTTTGGTCTATTGTAATCAGGAAGTGCCCTTGTCGCTAGCATAAATTTACCCTCAGCTCGAATTTAGCGCCAAACGACATTGTTAGCTAAAACGACTCGGAGACTAGCGAACCGATTAACTAATAATACAGCTCTTGGCATCAAGCCAGTAATGATGAACAAACCCCTGCTCTTGCTTGGTTGATTGACTCGCCAATGAGCCTTCGATAAAGGCATTGCAGTTTGTTTTGTTCTTATCGTTGAGTTGCTGGTAAGTAAATTTAGCGGCGGCACCTTTAAGTTTGACTTCGAGCACGCAAGTCTCTTGCGCTGACTGAGATAAAGCGAGCTTAATCGTTAATAAATCTTGGCCTGAAATAGTTTGCGCCATCGAGGACCATTCAATGACTTGACCAACCGCGTGCGCTTGGTTCCAATGCAATGACGTGGCATGGTCGACAATTTTAGCAAAACTCGCTTGTAAGCGATCGTTGGCAATTGGGGACTTTGCGCGTGGTTGGCGATAAAGCGCCCGCACATAAATGCCTTGCCCAGCTTTTGCGTCAAGTGCAATCTGTTGCGCTAAATCACCAATCAAGGTAATACCAAAATAATGAGCAAGCTCTTGCTTTTCACCGGCACTATTTCGCCACTTGCGCTTAGTGATAATTTCGAGCTCGAGAATAGCGGTGCCATCGGCAAAATATTTCAATTGATTGTCTTTACTGACAATATTTCCGAGCAACACAATATTATTGTCTGAACTTTGCAAACCGACTCCAAATCGATGTCCATAATTGAAATTATTATAATCTATTTATCATAACCTTAGGATAAATTAAATTGAGATAATAAAAAAAACATTCTATCCTTTACTCATCTCACCAAATAAAAGGTAATTTCATGTCTAATAAAGTGATAATTTCATGCGTGGTCGCTACAACGGCATTACTGGCTGGATTAGCAGCCTATACTGGCTCAGCCATGACAACGGCTATCGAAGATCAACTGAGCACACAAAATACCGTCGATGGCATCAATGCGACGATCATTGAAAATAATCAAGGGTTATTCAGTCGCAACCAAACCTACAAAATTGTTTTAACAGCCCAGTACTTACGCCAACAAGCAGAAATTAATACCATCAATAATGATATTACCCTGTATGTAGATCATCAGTATACGGCTTACCCGCTTTACACTGTCAGCGACTTTCAGGTAGATTTTTCTCGTGGCAGCTTACCAGCAGAACTTAATAAAATTGGCTTATCGACCGTTGAACACCAAATAACGCTTAACTCTAATCTGTTATTGCAAACCAATCAGCTTAATTTATCACTGGCACCGTTGAGTCATAAGCTGAACAATACCGAGGTAAGTTATCAAGGTATTAGCCTGACAGCCAATAGCGATTTTAACTTCAATGAAGGCACTATCGTTACCGAAATAGGCAAGTTTGACGTGGCAAGTGACAATCGCCACCATTTGTCGTTATCGAAATTCGTTACCCAAACAAACTTCGAGACAGTTGATAAGTTAACGCTGTTTACTTCAATTAAAGCCGCCGTAAACAACATGGCTTTTCGTGACAGTGTCGAGCAATTAACCCTGGAGATTGATCAATTTAACTCTGATTCGAGCTACTCAATGGCCAAGCCTGATAAGCTATCGTTAACGGTAGGCACAGATGTAGCCAAGATAAAGTATCAAGATCGAAGCACCAATTACTCAATTGTTGATAGCCAATTAGCCGTGCGGATCAATAATGTCGCTAAAAAAGCCTATTTGGCCGCTGAGCATGCCTCACGCCAAAGTAAGCCGGATCCTAAAGCCGTTAGCACCGCTTTAATGGCATTGATCGCGGCTGGCGCTGACGGTGAAATAACTCAACTTAACCTCAATATCAATGATGTTAACTTTAACAGCCAAGGTGACTTTGTATTACCGCCTTATACGGGTAAACAAATGCCCAATGAATTAAATCAGCATGTGCTTAATACGCTGATAGTTAACTTAACGCTTAAATTAAGTAACGGCTATCCACAGTTACTCGGTCCGCTGGCGCCCATGTTTGATCATTTAATCAAACAAGGTTATATCACCAAGGATCCACAGGGCGGTGTCAGCTCAACCATCCATTATACCAACAACCAACTAACAGCAAATAGCCACCCGGTTGCTATGTAATCGCTTAACCCGTTAATGCGTTTTGCCTTAGCGGGTTAAATAAATGACAGCTTATTTCACCTGCCAGCGCAGTTGCTCGCCAGCCTTAATTGGGACGACCCGATGAGGGCCAAGGGGTAAACTAGGCGCAACGGTCCAAGACTCTTGCACTAGGGTAATAGTGTCGCTGTTACGTGCTAAATTATAAAAATCAGGGCCATAAAACGAAGCAAAACCTTCAAGTTTGTCTAGGGCATCTTCTTGCTCAAATACCTGTGCATATAACTCAATTGCAGCAAACGCAGTATAAAGTCCGGCACAGCCACAAGCGGCTTCTTTTTTGTCTTGCGCATGTGGCGCAGAATCAGTACCCAAGAAGAATTTTGGATTGCCACTGGTCGCCGCGCTAATAAGTGCCTGCTGATGAATGTTGCGTTTTAAGATCGGCAAGCAATAAAAGTGCGGTTTAATACCACCCACTAACATATGGTTACGGTTATACATTAAATGATGGGCGGTGATAGTTGCCGCGACGTTATCTTGACAAGTACTAACAAAGTCAACCGCTTGCTTGGTCGTGATATGTTCCATCACAATTTTTAATTGTGGAAACTTTGTCACCAAGGGTTTTAATACCTGCTCGATAAATAGCTCTTCGCGATCGAAAATATCAATGTCGTCGGTTGTTACTTCACCGTGAACCAGTAGAGGCATGCCCAGTTCACTCATCACTTCAAGCGCGCCATAGATATTAGCCACATCAGTCACCCCAGAATCGGAGTTGGTCGTCGCACCAGCTGGGTATAATTTTGCCGCATAGACATGACCTGACTGATGAGCCCTCTTAATCTCTTGACCACTGGTATTGTTGGTTAGATACAAAGCCATCAATGGTTTGAAGCTAGAGTTCGCTGGAACTTTATCTAGAATACGCTCGCGATAAGCCAATACTACTTCGGTATCGGTCATCGGTGGAATTAAATTAGGCATAATGATCGCGCGGCCCATGTAACGTGCCGTATCAGCAACGGTGTCAGATAAAACATCACCATCACGTAAATGAAGGTGCCAATCGTCTGGGCGAGTAATTGTTAGGGTCATTATAATGCTCTCATTTATAGTTATGCCAAAAAACGGATATGCCAAATTATCGGTTAATTTTAATGGTCAACAACCTGGTTGTAAAGCGCTGCATTTACTTTACATTAAGTCACTTTAATTAACACGGTACACAGCCAAATAACAAGCGGCGCTTGGTTTTTGAGCTATTTTTAGCTATTTCATTTTTTTCCCATTTTATACTGGACAAGCTCAGTCAGGGAATGATAAAAAATGCCGCAAATTAGAGTAACTACAATACAAAGGCGCGTTATGACATCTTCCACAGAAAACAATTCTACGGTTCCTAAAACCCCCAGCATATTTGAAATATTTCAGTCGGTGGGCTTAGTGACCCAGATCATTGTCGCCATTATTATTGGTAGTATTTTAGGCACAACCATTCCTGAAACGGCAAAATCACTCGCGGTATTAGGCCAACTGTTTGTCAGCGCATTAAAAGCGGTGGCACCCATTTTAGTCTTGGTATTAGTGGCTTCATCAATTGCCAATCAAAAAAGTAATAGCGATGCCAATTTAAAGCCGATTGTCGGCCTGTATTTATTAGGCACCCTAACAGCGGCGTTAATTGCCGTTGCCATGAGTTTCGCCTTTCCGACCACGCTAAGCCTTGATTTAGCGGCGGCGACTGCCAACCCGCCACAAGGATTGGGTGAAGTCATTAATACCTTGGCCTTCAAAATGGTCGACAACCCAATTAATGCGATTGCCACCGGCAACTTTATTGGTATTTTAGTTTGGGGCCTTGGTCTTGGTTTTGCGCTTAAGCAAGCAAGCGGCGCCACTAAAGACATGGTTAATGATCTTTCGAATGCCATTTCATCAATGGTAAAAATTGTCATTAGCTTTGCACCGCTCGGTATTTTAGGTTTAGTTGCCAATACTGTCGCGACCACAGGTTTTGATTCGCTAGCGCAGTTCGGTAACTTGGTCGCCGTGCTGGTTGGTTCAATGTTGATTATTGCGCTAATCATTAATCCTGTCATTGTGTTTGCCGTAACGCGTCAAAACCCTTACCCGTTAGTGTTCACTTGTTTACGTGAGTCTGGTATTACTGCATTTTTCACTCGCAGTTCAGCGGCGAACATTCCGGTTAATATGGCTTTGTGTAAAAAATTAAATTTACATGAAGATACTTACTCGGTATCAATTCCACTAGGCGCAACGATTAATATGGCTGGTGCGGCGATTACCATCACGGTATTAACCCTTGCAGCGACCCACACCTTAGGCATTGAAGTAGATCTTGCAACCGCCATCTTATTAAGTGTCATTGCGGCAATTTCTGCTTGTGGCGCATCGGGTGTTGCTGGCGGTTCATTGCTGCTAATCCCATTAGCGTGTAGTTTATTCGGGATTAATAACGAAATTGCAATGCAAGTTGTCGCAATTGGCTTTATCATAGGCGTCATTCAAGATTCTGCCGAAACAGCGCTTAATAGTTCAACTGACGTTGTATTTTCTGCGGCAGCATCGCATCTACAATTAACAAAAGAAAAATAAGGTACGCTATGGCTAAGCCCCGTGACATTGACACCGATCAGTTAGTAAATATTGCTTTAGATATTTTTGACGAAAATTTAATAGAACACATTGATCAGCCTGACTTGGAATATTATGCCGAGCAATGTGAAAGCCAAGGAGCTGTTGAAGTCGTTAGTGCGTTTAATGATTGGCAAGATCAGACGGATTTGACTCATGATCAACTCGATAAAGATTATATTGAAGTCAGAATTGGTTTGTTTGAAGATGGTGAATTCGATTTAGTGTATGCGCGGGTATTACTGCGTGCTGACCAAACAAGCGCCCAACAGCCTTATTTCGTCAAATGGAAACGGTAAATAACCCTTAGCCAAATTCAAAAGCCGAGCCATTGCTCGGCTTTTTTATGTCCATTGATCAAGACCCTGCCACTGTACAACATGACTTTGCCCCCTAGCCCTTGTCCGCCGATGATGGTAGGATCACGCAACGAGTTTTATCAATTGTATTTTTTAGACATTCAACAAGAGAAGATCCAGATGGGAAGAGCGTTCCAGAACCGTAAAGAGTCTATGGCTAAAACAGCAGGCCAAAAAACTAAGGTCTATTCTAAATATGGTAAAGAAATCTATATGTGTGCCAAAAGTGGCGGTATAGATCCAGACCATAACCTGTCCTTGCGCCGACTCATTGAAAAAGCAAAAAAAGATCAGGTGCCAACGCATGTTATCGATCGCGCGATCGAAAAGACCAACAGCAGTGCCGGTGAAGATTACGCCGCGTCTCGCTATGAAGGCTTTGGTCCTGGCGGCACTATGGTAATTGTCGATTGCTTGACTGATAACAGCAACCGTACCTATACCCAAATTCGTCAAGCGTTTGTTAAAAACAACGCGAAACTGGGTGGTCCTGGCGCAGTATCACACATGTTCGATCACCAAGCTGTTTTTGCCTTTAAAGGTGATAACGAAGACGACGTTTTTGAATTACTGATGATGGCTGATATCGATGTTACCGACATTGAGAATGAAGATGGCATGTTAAGTGTTTTCGCGCCAACCACTGAGTTCTACAAGATTAAAACCGCATTAACTGAGGCGAATCCTGAAATCGCTTTTGAAGTGGAAGAAATCACCTTTGTGCCACAAACGATGACAGAAGTCAGTGGCGATGATGTTGCTGTATTTGAGCAATTTATCGACGCCCTAAACGACTGTGACGATACCCAAGAGATTTACCATAACGCCCAGTTGAACAACTAATAGCGGCATTAGCGTCAGAGCGACCATCGGTGGCTCTGACGCCTATTCTTTTTGCTCATCAGTTAGCGGAAGTACAGCCTTGAAAAAATCCTCTTTATCTTATCTTTGCGCCCTTGCCGCGGTTTTTTTATGGTCAACGGTTGCTACCGCGTTTAAATTAGCCTTAGCGCACTACTCTCCTATTCAACTACTGTTGGTTGCCGTTATTAGCTCGATTGTCATATTGACAATTATTCTAGCGCTCCAAAATAAACTGGCCTTAACTAAAAGTCAGTTCTGTGCCAATCCTAGGTATTACTTGCTAACAGGTATACTTAACCCTTTTTTGTATTACCTCGTACTCTTTAAGGGCTACGATCTATTACCCGCCCAACAAGCATTAGCACTCAATTACACCTGGGCACTGGTGTTGCCATTATTAGCGGTGCCATTACTTGATCAAAAGCTCTATAAAACCGATATTATTGCGGCACTGATGGCCTATTTAGGTGTCTATGTCATTGCAACTAAAGGCAGCATCACTGATTTTCAACTTGAAAGCGGTCTAGGTGTGGCATTAATGCTGTTAAGCACTTTGCTATGGTCGCTATATTGGATAGTTAATACCAAAAGCAAAGGTGATCCGGTGGTCAGTTTACTCTTGAGTTTTTTAGCAGGCTTTCCTTTTATATTAACCACTTTATTACTAACAGATACTTTGCCTGCTTGGGATGTTGAAGCGTTACTCGGTGGAATTTATGTTGGGCTGTTTGAAATGGGTATTACCTTTATTTTGTGGTTAATGGCGTTAAAACACGCAACTCGTGCTGCTGATGTTACTACGCTGGCCTTTTTGTCACCGGTGATGTCCATCGGCTTTATTGCGTGGATTTTACAAGAACAAATATTGCTATCAACGTATGCCGGCTTAGCGTTAATTCTAAGTGCCCTATCGTTAAAAGTAATTAAGCCTAAAATCATTAACGCCATCGATAAGTTTAACCGACGACGTTAATCATTAACCCGGTACCGGATAATTAAGCGCTGTGACCCTATTGCGCGGTCCAACCCAAGTCAATGGTTAGATTAGAACCCGTAAATGATCGCGCGGCGTCACTGACTAAGTAAGTCACTAAGCCACCAATCTCTTCGGGTTCGATCATCCGCTTAACCGCCGCATTTTTTAGCATAATATCAGTCACAACTTGCTCTGGTGCAATGCCATGAGCCTGAGCTTGATCAGCAATTTGCTTATCAACAAGTGGGGTACGCACATAAGCAGGACAAATGGTATTAACCGTAATACCGTGCTCACCGCCTTCTAGTGCAGTAGTTTTAGTTAAACCAACTAAACCGTGTTTGGCCGAGATATAAGCCGCTTTAAATGGTGAGGCGATTTGGGCATGTACCGAAGCGATGTTAATAATACGGCCCCAGTTATTCGCTTTCATGTGTGGCCAGCTATATTTGGTCAATAAAAAGGGTGACGTTAACATGACACTTATCATGGTATTCCAAGTTTGCTCAGGAAAGTCTTCAATTGGACAGACATGTTGAAATCCGGCGTTATTAACCAGAATATCGAGTCGACCAAATTTTTCGACGGTTTCATCAATTAAGCGTTTATTGTCTTGTTGCTGAGATAAATCAACCCGAATAAAATGACATCCTAAAGTGTCAGCAGCCTCTTCTCCGAGCTGTTGGTTTAAGTCTGCAATCACAACTTTATAGTCACTTTTGCATAAAGCCTCAGCAACCGCATAACCTATACCGCTAGCACCGCCAGTTATTATCGCCACTTTTTCCATGAAAATTCCTTATTATATTGATTTTATTTTAGTTTCAAGCAGCATTAATATAGTTAAATTTACCGCTGATTGAAACTCTACCTCAGTATTATTGGCGGTTAAAAACCCTATTTATCGATTAAGCGTTAAAATTTAACCTTACATACCTCATAAACAGCAATTAACACAATAACTCACAACTCGTAACATACTGATAACCCTAGTTTAAGCCAAAACAAAAGCCGGCCATAACCAAACCATGAAAATAGGTGATACGGATCACAAAACGACAACCAAAATCTGAATGTCTAATTGAAAATCAACTCGCAACACTGTAAAAAATATCACTTAACAGCCTAATTTGGGCAGTTAACCAATCAATAACTTTTATTTTACATTGCAAGCTAAAGTATAATTGCGATGTATTAGTTGGTCACACTATTAAACAACAAAGATACTGCCTTGATTAATAGGTAGTAGGAGTATTTATGAAACGAGAACAATGGGGCTCCAGAGCCGGATTTATATTAGCAGCCGTTGGCTCAGCTATCGGTTTAGGTAATATTTGGCGCTTTCCATATATGGCGTATGAAAATGGCGGCGGTGCCTTTTTCATTCCTTACCTGTTTGCGATGCTAACTGCCGGTATTCCCTTTATGATCATGGAATTTGGTTTAGGACATAAGTACCGTGGTTCTGCACCAAAAACATTAGCGCGCATTGGCGCAAAGTATGAGTGGTTAGGTTGGTTTCAAGTCATGATCGCGGCGATTATTGCCGTTTATTATGTGGCTGTTATCGGTTGGGCTATCTCTTATTTGGGCATGTCATTCACCCAAAGTTGGGGCGCCGATACCAATGCGTTCTTCTTTAGCGAATACCTTAAGCTAGGTGAAAATTCACCGACTAACCTTGGCAGCTTCCAATGGCACATTGCTCTGCCAATGGTATTAGCTTGGGCTATCTCATTTGCTGCTATCAATGGTGGCGTTAAAGCCGGTATTGAACGTGCTAGCAAAATAATGATGCCGCTACTGTTCATTATGGTTATTGCCCTCATTGGCCGCATGGTTTTCTTACCTGGCGCATTAGACGGTTTAAACTATTTGTTCCAACCAGATTTTAGCAAAATAATGGATCCGAAAGTTTGGTCTGCTGCTTACGGCCAAATCTTCTTCTCGCTAAGTGTTGGTTTTGCGATCATGATGGCTTACTCAAGTTATTTACCTGAGAAATCAGACATCAATAACAATGCCTTTATGACAGTACTGATTAACTGTGGTTTCTCTATTGTTGCTGGTATATTGATTTTCTCAATCTTGGGTTATATGGCCCAAGAGCAAGGCAAGCCATTAACTGAGGTTGTTACTGCCGGTGTTGGTCTTGCGTTTGTTACTATTCCTGCAGCAATTAACTTATTACCAGCGCCTTACATTCTTGGCCCGGTATTCTTCTTTGCCTTGGTCGTTGCGGGTTTAAGTTCACACATCTCAATTTTAGAAGCGGTTACTTCAGCCTTTATCGATAAGCTAAACTGGTCACGTAAAAAAGCGGCTGCTATTGTTTGTGGTTCTGGTTTGCTTATCTCAATGGCGTTTGCCACCAACGGCGGTTTGTTGTTACTTGATTTAGTTGATTACTTCATCAATAACATTGCACTGTTAACCAGCTGTATTATTGAATTAGTTATTGTCGCTTGGTTATTTAAATTGTCTGACATTCGTAAATACGTCAATAACATTTCTGATTTCAGTATTGGAACGTGGTTTGAAATTTGTCTGCGCTTTATTAGCCCAGCAATTCTAGCTATCATTCTTGGTACTAATATCTACAAAACAGTTACTGAAGGTTACGGCGGTTACGCAACTTTTGAATTGGTGATTTTAGGCTGGGGCTTAATCGCTGCGATGTTTATCGTTGCCGTTGTCATCAACAAATCATCTCGTGTTAACGAGTCTAACTAGGAGTATTATTATGACTACCGGTGCAATTTTTATGATGGTTTTTGGTCTTGGCATTACTTGGGGCGGTGCCGCCTTTTGTATTCGAAAAGCCATGAAAAAAAATAAGTAGCTTGCGACGTAACAATCGTTGATTGTACGCCAGCATGTTAATAAAAAGCGGATAGTGATATCCGCTTTTTTTTGCCCAGACTATCCCGATTTAATTGCTTGTATCACTCATATTAACCACTTATGCTACTTTAATGGAGTCTCATTAAAGGAATAGCTATGTCGGTACCCGATCCCTTGTTACAACCCTTTTTAAGCCAAGTAAACCAAAGCATCGCCTTAGCTAAAAAAGACCAAATAAGCTTAACGCCAGCCTTGATGCGTGCCAATTTTTCAGTAATGGCAGCACTTGCAGGAAAAGGACCAACGTTAGAGCAAGTCTATGATAGTAAGCTCGCCGTCAGTGATCGCCATATTAACCTCAGAATTTATGTACCCGACTTAACCAAGCCACTCGATGTGCTGGTTTATTTTCATGGCGGTGGTCATATGGTTGGCAGCGTTGAATTGTATGATCCGATTTGTCGCCGCTTAGCACAGACTAGCCAAGTCATTGTGGTAGCGGTCGAATATCGCTTAGCGCCAGAACACCCCTACCCTAGTGCAATCAACGACGGGGTTGATGTGTGCCGCAACTACCAAAGTATATTGAGTACACATCAACTCTCTGGCAAGCTCATTGTTGCCGGTGATAGCGCCGGCGGAGCCATGGCAGCCACGTTAGCACAACGTAGCCAAACCGATGCACAGCTGCAGATTGACATGCAGGTATTAATATACCCCAGCCTAGATTACAGTTTAAGTAGCCAATCATACCAAGATAATGGTCGTGGTTATTTATTAGAAACGGATAAAATTCACTGGTATTTCAGCCATTACTTACAGCACAATGAAGATCCTAAAGCGGTGTCACCTTTATTTATGCCAATCGACCAACGGTTACCACCGGCTTTAATTTTAAGTGCAGGTTTTGATCCCTTACGCGATGAAGCACATGCCTATTTTGATAAGCTCACCAGCGCCCAAGTCGCCTGTGAAATATATCAGTTCAAGCACATGATCCATGCGTTTATCAACCTTGATAGCTTAGTGCCTAGTCAGTGCCAGGCATTATATCAGCGGATATCGCGGTTTGTTAACAACCCGAGCTGACGCGTACCTAGGATTAAAAACAGTGCTATCAACCCCCACAACGATGAAGTACCACCAGAAGACGTTTCCGGCTGTAAGGTATTAATATCCGAAGTATCTGTCGCTGGAGTCTCAACTTCAGGAGTTTGAACCTCTGGAATTTCGCTTTCAATCCGGCTTAACCAAACGGTTGCCGTATTGCTATCGAGTGCTTGCTCAACCACTTCCATTTTAAAACCGACAGGGCTTAAAATCACCCCTGATTCAGGCTGCTTTGAGTTACTATAATCAGCTGTATCTAGAAAAACCGCCACATTATCGATTGAATTATCCTTAGATCGCGTTAACTGCTGATATAAGCCAAAGGCAGCATCGGCGACTTGTTTCAATGAATCTCCACCGGTAATAAAATTTTGATCAGCATCAATCACCGCTAACATGCCATGTCCTGGGTGTTCTTCGACTTGGTTGTCAGAATAGTTACTGTCACTAAGCCACATTAATATGCCTGGCGAGTAATGCTCACGCGCTAACGAACGGTCCAATTCATGGTGGCTACGCAATTGAATATAATAGGCTTGTGAGTCACGTAAATAACTCGAACCGATAATATCAAAACCGTTAAGTGAAATATCGTTGCTGGCTGAGTCATTAGACTCAGCACCAGCGAAAAATACCTGATTGCTTGCACTGACAATATTAATGTTGTCAACGACAAAACCAAAGCCTCCCACTGCAAAATCAGTGACATGTTTGATTGTAATCGTGACCTGTTGGCCGGCATACACGCTTAAATCAAAAGTTAATGTGCGCCATTGATTGCTCGTCGATGATCCAGTTAAAATATGTTGCTGGCCCGCTAAATCGCCAGTGCCGATGCTCGTATATTGATTGGCAGCGAGAGGTTGTCCATTAACCATCACCTGAACATAATCATAATTAAGCTCCAGCTCCCATTGCGCCTGCATGCGTAAGGTACTGGTTGTGTTCGCGGCAAGAGCGACCGTAAACGATAACTCACTGGTCGATGAATTTTGGTGTTTAGAAAAATACTGATAACTACCATGATAAGGTGTTTTAAAGGCTTGTGATTGCGGCGCCAAATTCACCTTAACTTGATTGATCCCTGACGTATGATTTACCGCTTCGACTAACTCAATTTCGGTTGGAGCCTGCGTTAAATCGCTGGCATTGAATTGTTGTTGATTAATCCAATTACCGCCATAGGCGGTTTGCAAATAATCTCTCGCTAACGGGCTAAAAGTGACAGGCTCAGTTCCTGATATTTCTCCCATCCAGGTGCCTGCAGCCATTATTGACCAATTGCCCACTGGCGATCCGACCGTGCTGTTGTTAGTATCGTACTCATCTAACAGGCCTAAATCATGCCCAAACTCATGAGCCACTACCCCAGCGGCTGCATCGATCGGTACAATAGTAAACCCCTCAACTTTAAGCGAACTGCCGACCACTGATTGTGGAGAGCTGCCCACCACAAACCGTTGCGACCAAATAGCGTCTGTGCCTAATACGCCACCACCTGCTTCTTCACCGATGCTCGAATGAAACACCATAATATGGTCAACCACACCATCGGGTTCCCAGTAATTACCATCGTCATCAAAATCGTCAGGATCCTCGAGATCATAATCAGCTAAACTAACTGTCCCCTCTGCGACGGCAGCATTGACCGCTTCAAGCACTAATTCAGCAACATTTCCTTCATCACCGCTGCCATAATAGCTGGCATTTTTACTGGCGGTATACCACCCAAAAACATTCCCTTCAAACCGAAAACTATTACCAGATTCTTGATCAAAATATTGGGCTACTGACAGTAAGTTATCGCCGATGTAATCATCAGGTCCAGAATAACCCGATGAAGAAAATAACATCTCGTTATAATGTAGTGGTGAATAAGTGTTATAAAACATATCCGTATTAGCTGCGATTAGTCGATTATTGTTATAAGGCAAATCGGGGAAATCAATTAACAACACCAGCACGTTGACTTTAACATCACTTGTCACAGATGCCTTAGCTAACGCACTTACCTGAACTGATTTTACTTTAGATACTGGCGGTACCACACGCAGCGGCAATCGTTTGGTTGTCGTTGATGGCTGATAATTTTTATTATGGTCGTTGATGTATTGAGTTACTGCGGCATTAATCGCGTCGTCGGAAGCATCTTGTTCTAGCTCGTTTCGCTGTTTTAGCCAATAAGCAATTCGTTCATGATTGATTAATACTGGATCCGCGGCCATCGACTGCGATACGGCAGCAGCCTCACCGGTTAAAAAAAACAAACAGAATAAGAGTGACGGTGACTTTATCGAATTAAAATTCATTTACGATCCTTAACTAACGGCATTTTTTATGCAATATACGTTGTTTTTTATTAATATATTCTCTGACTAATCGCTCTTGTTGCTCACGACTAAGTGTAGGATCAATTTCGTCTGCATTAATTAACATCGTCCTTATTTTATCCATATCACGAATCGGTGGTGAGAAACCACAAGCAGGCTTGGGCTTGTCAGTTTTTTTTATGACTGAATGGTTAACCATAGATTCAGTTACATTAGCACCAACTTCGGCCTTACTGAGCGGTGTTGGCGCTTCAGCTTGAGAGTTATTTTCTACCGCACTGCACGCCGACAACAAAAAACAAACGATTAAACCCGTCATATTAAATTTCATTATAAACTCTTTATCCAATTTCTTACCTAAAGTCTCGCGCGCTAATATAGCACTATCACTTCGTAATTGAGACTTATTATTACTAACCAACCTAACATGCTGCTGAAATTATAGCCGCTGGAGCATATTACGTAGTATTACTTAGTCAGAATACGTAGTCATGCCAATAACACCTGCCCGCAACATTAGATACTATCAACAAGCAAACTAGCTACCTATTAATAACAATAAATTTACAATTAGATGTAACTATAAATAAACGGAGCGTCACCATGAAATTTAATAAAAAAGCACTCGTTGTTGCCGTACTTGCAGCAACAACTATTGCAGCACCTGCAATAGCTGCCGACAAATTATTACTAAAAACACCAATTGCTTTTGGTTCACACTTACCAGCCTTAGGTACCCCGATTAAATGGGTGTCTGAAGAGTTGAAAGTTATTAGTGGTGGCAATCTTAAAATGAAAATTTATGAGCCGGGTAAACTCGTGGGTGCCAAAGAAATTCTTGATGCTGTTTCTTCGGGCAAAGTAAACTCTGGTTATGCTACGGCGGGTTACTGGCAAGGTAAAATTCCTGCGGCTTCTTTATTTTCAGCAGTACCTTTTGGCCCTGAAGCTGGCGAGTACATGGCATGGATGTATTACGGTAATGGCCTAAAGTTATATCAAGAAATGTATGATCAAGCGGGTTACAACGTCCATGTTATTCCTTGTGCCATTATTTCACCTGAAACATCTGGCTGGTTCAAAAAGCCCATTGATAAGCTAGAAGATCTGAAAGGCCTTAACATTCGTTTCTTCGGCCTTGGCGCTAAAGTTATGGAAAACTTAGGTGTTGGTACCGTTCAATTACCTGGTGGTGAAATCTTCGGCGCACTTGAAAAAGGTGCGATCGATGCTTCTGAATTTTCACAACCTGCAATCGATCAACTGTTAGGCCTGCACAAGATAGCTAAATTCAATTACTTCCCTGGTTGGCATCAACAAGCGACGATCTTCGAACTATTAATTAATGGTGATACATGGAAGAAAATGGACAAGACCCAACGTGCGCTTGTCAACACTACATGTAAAGCGTCAATGGCGCAGTCAATTGCCGAAGGTGAAGCGTCACAATTTGATATCATGAAAGGTTACGCTGACAAAGGTGTTGAAATCCGATACTGGAATGATGAAATGTTAGGTCACTTTGAAAATAGCTGGAATGAAGTGGCAGCAACAATGAAAAAAGAAGATAAGTTCTTTGATAAGGTTTACACCGACTTAACTCAGTTTAGAGCTAACTATGATTTATGGGAAGAAAACGCTTTCTTACCTCGTAAAACTCGTTAATTGTTAGATAACTAGTCTGGCCTCAATCTTTGGGGCCTTTTTTTTGTTCAGGACGAACCTAAGCCACTTTACTAAAGGACTTGTTAGTGGCGATATTTTTGGAGAAATATTGTGAATAATATCAAGATGCAGCCACCGGTGCCCATCGCTGATGCTATCGACAACTTTATTAAGAAAGTCAGTCACTCGGTAGCCTGGGTTTATGTTTTACTCATTCTTGTGATTATTACCCAAGTTTTCTTGCGTAAAGGATTTGCCAACGGCCAGATCTGGCTCGAAGAGTTACAGTGGCACTTGTATGCCATTGGAGTAATGTTTGGTTTGGCTTATGCGCAAGTCAATAATGCGCACGTTAGGGTTGATTTGCTCTATTCAAATTTCAGTCAAAAAACCAAGTATATTATTGATATTATTGGGGTGCTATTTTTCGTACTGCCATTTATCTATATCGTTTTTATTCATAGCTTAGATTTCGTGGCCGACGCTTGGCGTACTGGCGAGTCATCTGAATCACCTTCGGGTTTACCGTTTCGGTGGTTAATTAAATCTGCTATCCCCTTGAGCATGGCATTTTTCGCATTATCGAGCATTTCGCGTCTGATTAGAGACACGACGTTATTGCTACGAGGAGATAAATAATGGAAATTAATGAAATATTAGTACTGGCGATGTTCGGCAGTTTTATCTTGCTATTGTTTACGGGTATTCCCGTTGCCTATGTTCTAGCGGGTGTTGGCGTGCTGTTCACTTTTGTCGCTGGTTATTCAGACGAACACTGGGATTCAATGACCGGGCTCGATTTCCAAACCTTGGGTTTAATCGTTAATCGCGTCTATCAAATAATGGGTAATTGGATTTTAGTCGCACTGCCGATGTTTATTTTCATGGGCATCATGTTAGACAAATCTGGCGTTGCCGAGCGTTTAATGACCTCGATGCAAGAGCTATTCGGCCGGGTTCATGGTGGTTTAGCCATCACGGTAACCTCGATTGGTATTATCTTAGCTGCCTCAACCGGGATTATCGGCGCATCGGTGGTACTACTGGCCGTGATGTCATTGCCTGCGATGCAAAAGCAGGGTTATTCGAAAACCCTCGCTTTGGGCACGATAGCGAGTGCGGGTACCTTAGGCATTCTCATTCCACCGAGCATCATGCTGGTAATCATGGCTGACCAACTTGGGTTAAGTGTTGGCGATCTGTTTATGGCCGCGGTATTTCCTGGCTTGATGTTAGGTCTGTTATATATTTTGTATATTCTGATCGTCGGTATGGTTAATCCAAAAGCAGCCCCTATTCCAGACGATGCCAAACCGGTGACATTTGCAACTGTTGTTAAAGTGCTCAAAGCTATTATTCCAACACTGCTATTAATCTTTAGCGTGTTAGGTTCAATCTTTACCGGTATTGCGACCCCAACAGAAGCATCAGGTGTTGGCGCGTTGGGTGCAACTCTTTTGGCAATGTATAACAAAAGATTTAGTTTTAAAGTGCTCAAAGATGTGATGCACAACACCATGAATACCACCTCATACATTTTTGCCATCTTTATCGGTGCAAGTTTGTTCTCGTTAGTGTTACGAGAATTAGGCGGCGATGAAGTGATTGAGTCTTTCTTAACTGGCCTGCCTTTTGGTCCTTACGGAATCATAGCTTTTATCTTGTTAGTGGTATTTTTCCTTGGCTTCTTCCTTGATTGGATTGAAATTACCCTAATTGTATTGCCTTTATTAGCCCCCGTTATTGGCGCACTAGATATTGCTATCAATGGTTATGGCGTAGTCGACGACCCTAAAATGGTCTGGTTTGTGATGCTTGTCGCCATGACACTGCAAACGTCGTTCTTAACCCCACCGGTCGGCTTTGCCCTGTTTTACCTAAAAGGTGTTTGCCCGCCAGATATTAAGTTGATTGATATCTACAAAGGCGTGATGCCGTTCATTGCGCTGCAATTATTTGCCTTGATACTCCTAATATTCTGGCCAGAAATAGCCTTGTGGTTGCCCTCGATTGCTTATTCCTGATAGTTAGTTTCTGATAATATAGTTTTCGCTACGCCAATCATTTTGATTGGCGTTTTTTGTTCTGTTACACCACGATTTATTGACTTTCCCTCTGAATTTTCACTATCGATAACCCCTTAAGTAATACCAATTTCGTTAAAGGTATGACCTTATTGCGCGCAGGGGATATTAGAAAAAACAAGGCGCTCGAATGATTACCACATGGCTGTGGATACTAGAGTAATGAGGAGCATGTTGGCGACCAACAGCTGACTATTGGGATTGAGAGGCGCGAACAGGACGCGGTAGCCTTATTGTTGATTTAAACAAGCACAAGTGGTCAATGATTAAATGCTGCTTGTTTAAGGTTTAAGATTGCAGTTTAGATTAGAATAATCATTTAAAATAGTAGCGCAAGATCAATAAAGCCGGCATCGAGGTGCCGGCTTTATATCGCATTATAAACGTTTAGAACATGTCGTTAGGCAGTGCCATTAAGGTGCTAACACCTGATTTAACTGCGCCGATATGTGCTTGTTGACGAGGTAATAGACGAGCAAAGAAAAAGTCAGCCACAGCTAGCTTGCCTTCATAAAACGGATTATCGTCACTTTGCTGCTCTTTAGCCGCAGCAACTGAGATTTTGCACCACATAAACGCGAACGCAGTATATCCGAACGCATTTAAGTAGTCGACAGCGTTACCGTTGAGTTCATTACCGTCACTTGCGCGATCTAAGATAATATTCGTTAATTGCTCCAACTCTTCCAGTGAACTGCTCAATTGAGTAAACATCGCGCTTAAACGGCTAGTATCGCGCAAGTCACTTTGCTCAAACTGCGCAATTTCTTCGCGAATATCTTGCGCAAAAACAGCAAAATCTTCGCCTTTATTCATTGCCACTTTACGACCAATTAAATCGAGTGCCTGAATGCCGTTGGTGCCTTCATATATCTGCGCAATGCGCACGTCACGCACGAGTTGTTCCATGCCCCATTCACGAATATAGCCATGTCCACCATAAACCTGCTGTCCTAATACCGTAGATTCCAAGCCTAAGTCAGTGAAAAAGGCCTTTGCGACCGGTGTCAGTAAAGCAACTAACGAATTGGCTTTAACAACGGCAGATTTATCATCACTAAATTTTACAATATCTAGCTGCTTGGCAATATACAAGGCAAAAGCTCGGCTCGCTTCATTGTTCGCCCGCGCTGTTAACAACATCCGGCGGACATCACCATGTACAACAATTGGGTCGGCAGCTAGTGTTGGATCTTTTAGCGCGCCAACACCGCGGCTTTGTAAACGCTCTTTTGCATATTCAGCTGCGCCTTGATAGGCCATTTCACCACAACCAATGCCTTGAATACCAATCGACAGACGTTCATAGTTCATCATGGTAAACATGCAGGCAAGACCTTTGCCAGCATCACCAATTAAATAACCCTGCGACTGATCGAAATTCATCACACAAGTTGCCGATCCTTTAATCCCCATTTTATGTTCTATCGAACCGCAACTGACATTATTTGCCGTAGTTAGCTCGTCATTTTCGACATTGATTTTAGGCACTAAAAATAACGAAATACCACGCGCACCTGGTGCAGCATCCGGTAATTTAGCCAGCACTAAATGAATAATATTTTCGTTTAAATCTTGGTCACCACCCGTAATGAATATTTTGGTGCCGCTAACTTGGTAACTGCCATCGCCGCTTGGCACAGCTTTAGTTCGAATAAGTCCTAAATCAGTACCACTATGAGGTTCGGTTAAACACATCGAGGCAGCCCAACGACCGCTGTATAATGAAGGCAGGTATTTTTCTTTTAGTTCATCGCTACCATGGGCATTAAGTGCTAAACAAGCACCAGAAGATAACGCCGGGTATAACGCGAATGAACAATTAGCCGCATACATCATTTCATCAAATAAGACCCCCAACATTTTAGGCATGCCCATGCCTCCGAACTCAGGATCACCACACAACCCACTCCAGCCACCCTCAGCAAAAGTCTTGTATGCTTCTTTAAAGCCTGTTGGAGTTGTTACTACCCCATCGTTCCACTGAGCACCTTCTTCATCACCACTACGGTTTAAGGGCGCAATAAGGTCGGAAGCGAGTTTACCAGCCTCCTGTAAAATAGCTTCGGCCGTATCAATATCAACGGTTTCACTCAACTTTGGGATACCCTGCCACAAAGTCGAAACATCAAACACCTTGTTTAGCAAAAAACTCATGTCAGTTAACGGTGGCTTAAATTCAGTCATTGGGCTATTCCTTAAATAATTAGACGTTGGGCTAAACGCCCTTTTAAAACATATGTTTTAATTTATAACAGAATAAACAACAAATGTTAACTACTGTTGGTAACTATTTAACATTTGGCCATAAAAAAAGCCCGTTGCATTGCAACAGGCTTTTTTATCAAACTAATACTCTACTACCTAGCGTAATGAGCTATTAATCTGTTGCAATACTTGCGCAGGGGTTGTTGCTTGCGTAATAGGCCGGCCAATCACTAAATAATCACTGCCTGCCTGTACCGCTTGCAAAGGCGTCATAATACGTTTTTGATCGCCAACCGCGCTGCCCGCAGGTCTAATGCCCGGCGTCACTAACAAAAATTCCTGACCAAGTTCAGCTTTTAATCGAGTAGCCTCTTGTGCCGAGCACACCACACCATCAAGACCGCAGTCTTTAGCTAAAGTCGCTAACTTGGTGACATGAGCTGCTAAGGTGGTTTCAACGCCGATTAAGGCAAGTTCCGATTCTTCCATGCTGGTCAGTACCGTTACAGCAATCAGCAATGGTGCTTTGTCACCATACGGTTGCAGTGCTTTAACTGCCGCCTTCATCATGTTGGCGCCGCCAGTTGCATGCACATTAACCATCCATACCCCAAGTTCCGCCGCCGCTGTCACGGCTTTAGCCACCGTATTAGGAATATCATGAAATTTTAAATCAAGGAAAACGTCAAACCCCATGCCAACCAATGTTTTGACAAAATCAGGGCCAAAATAGGTAAACATTTCTTTGCCTATTTTTAAGCGGCAGCTGTCTGGCGAGATAGTTGCGACAAAGTCGAGTGCCTGTTGCTGATTATCAAAATCAAGTGCTACTACAACTTTCGATTGGTTACTCATGGTATTCCTCTATAAATTATCTAATTACTAACGTTAATATTGACTGCCGGAAAGTGTGATAAGGCTGGATTAGTCACCATCGATCCCGCGAATTGGCTTTATCGTGCCCCAGGCTAAGCATGAAGGGCATTGCCAATGAATATTTTTTGCTTCAAAGCCACAACCACGACAACGATAAGCCGGTTTAATTTTTAGCTGCTCACCAACGAGCAAATTTAAATGTTGCAGACTCTCTTTAGCACGGCCATCTTCGGCATCACTAAGCTGATAATTCATCAGCTCATAAAAACCTTTAATACTTGGTTTATCAACCAAATGATCGGTAATTTGCTGCTCAACCTGTTGCTGCGATAACGTCGGGCGCATTATCTCAATTTTAGCTAATAATGTGGCGATGCCCGCACCTTTTTGCAAGGCATCATCGAGTTTTAGGATCAAGGTTTGTTGTTGGTCACGACGTTGGTAACATTCAATAAACAGCGGCAGCACTTCTCGAAAATAATCAATGTCTTGCCCCAACAGCTGATCGAGTAATAGCTGACAATCTGTTAATTGATTGCTGTCGAGATAAATTCGCGCAATCGCCAACCGCGCTCGAATACAATTTTCATCCGTTTTGAGCGCCTGTTTTAAATAATTTAAACTGATTTTTTGATCTGCAGAGCTGTCGGCTAACTCACAATAAAAATGTGCCAATGAAACTTTAACCACTTGCTGGCCACGATTTACTAATTGCTTGGCTACTGTAACGGCCTTATCCCACTCTTTAGTCGACTGATAAATTGACAGTAAATGGCCCAAAGACTTATCACCATAAGTCTCGCTACTGGCTAAATCAGAAAACAAATCAAGACAGCGATCGATCAAACCCGCTTGCAAATAATCATGGGCTAATTCAAATAGTGCCGTTTCATGGTGTTCGGGTGATAACGAGGGGCGAGCCAATAAATTTTGATGGACCCGAATAGAACGGTCAATCTCGCCCCGTTGGCGAAATAGTCGCCCTAAGGCGAGATGAGTTTCAATGGTGTCCTTGTCGACTTCAACCAAGGCAATAAATTGATCGACCGCCTTATCGGGCTGGTCAGACAATAAATAATTTAGTCCTGCAGAATAACTTTTGGAATAGTCTTTAACATCGCGCTGATGTTGATGACCAGCACTGCGCCGGCCCATATACCAACCATAAGCTGCCGCTACAGGCAGCAAAAGAAACAGCAGTTCAAGCATTAGTCAGCAATTTTTCCTTTTGTAGTGCAACGTCTTTTTCTGCTTTAGTTAACTTTTTGGTGGTCGATTTTAATTTAAACTTGACCCCAAGATACAGCGAATAAAAAATACACCAACACAATAGAAAGCCGGACAAAAAGGCGACGCCAATAACCGTACTAACGTTAAAGGAGCCTTGAGCGATTAAATAATTAATCGGTACAGTGCCAGTATTACTGGTACTAAAAATCATCGCGGCTGCAAAAAATATCACAACAATCAAGGTTGCAAAAATTGTTTTCATAAACTCTCCTGTGATCTATCCTCGTCTAATAGCTTTCATTATCTAAGAAAACCCCCGAAATCGCTAGCAAAGAATATGATTTCTTTATGAACTTATTAAACCTGAGTACCGGATAAGTGAATTTACCCAATAACGCTCTCTTAGCAGCTATTAGGGTTGTTTCACGAATCAATAGCCCGCTGTTGATTCGTGAAAACGCTTCGCGTGAATAGATAGAGGCTAGTACTTAAATTCGGCTTGGAGCAGAGAACTTGTGATATCCCCTAAAACTTCGTCACGGTGAGTTAACTGATTTTTTCGTTTGGAATCGTTTATTTTCATCGTGTTATACCAATTACATTGGCTATGTTGTACTAAAGTGTTGCCATTTGAACAACAAGTCGCCGTAAATCCATCACGACTTCGGCGGACTTCCTCATGCCGCTGGCATCAGGGTTCTACCTACATTCGAGGCTCTGGCCCAGCATCTGGGCAATAGCTCCTCGGTAACCGCTCCTGCGTTACACTAATTACGCCCGTCCATGGCCTAATGCAATGTCCTAATATCTTACATCCGTGTAAGAACATACTGCTCAAGCTTGCTTTATCAAACACCAACACTTTCAATTAGCTGTGAAGCTAGCTACCTTTAAGGTGAACAGAGCCAATTACATTAAAGGTATGATCTTGCTGTGCGTGGATAACGTTAATTTAGACAAGGCGCTCGATTGAGTAATAGCGAGCGATTAGGAATGAGAGCAACGCGAAATTAATGGATTTTATCAAGCTCAGATGATCACTTAATTAATGGCATTACATAACCTTTATCCAGTACTCAGGTTATTAAAATTTAAGCAATAAAAAAGCAGCCCGAAGGCTGCTTTTTAATACGACGATGCATTAAATTTTATCAATTTTATGCATTAAGACTGGCATTGACTCGTTCACGTAATTCTTTACCAGGTTTGAAGTGAGGAACGTATTTCGATCCTAAATCCACTGTTTCACCTGATTTTGGATTACGTCCTACACGAGGAGCCCGGTAATGTAACGAAAAACTGCCAAAGCCACGAATTTCAATTCGATCGCCTTCAGATAGCGTATTTGCCATCAAATCCAGCATTTCTTTGACGGCCAATTCGATATCTTTAGCCGACTTGTGTAGTTGTTTCAGTGCTAATCTTTCGATTAATTCCGACTTAGTCATAAACCTTCCTTATCGCTATACCATGATAGATGTTACGAAGTTAAGCCAAAAAGCTACACTTCGCAACAGTTACTTCACGTATTAGTCACGGTTTGCTTTCTTGAACGCGTCTGCCATTGCGTTAGAAGAGAAGCTATCATCGGCTTTATTTAGGTTATCAACTGCAGATTTCTCTTCAGCTTCATCCTTAGCACGGATTGACAAGCTAACAACGCGGTTTTTACGATCAACACCAACGAACTTAGCTTCAACTTCTTGACCTTCTTTAAGCTCTGTAGAAGCATCTTCAACACGGTCACGTGAAATATCAGCAACACGGATGTAACCTTCAACGCCTTCAGCTAGTTCAATTGTAGCGCCTTTAGCGTCAACCGCTGTTACCTTACCATTAACAATAGCACCTTTTTTGTTGTCTGCTAGGTAGTTATTGAACGGGTCGTCTTCAGATTGCTTGATACCAAGGCTAATGCGTTCACGCTCAGCGTCAACTGCAAGAACAACAGCTTCGATTTCGTCGCCTTTAGCGAATTCACGAACTGCGTCTTCGCCAGAAACATTCCAAGAAATGTCAGAAAGGTGAACAAGACCGTCGATGCCGCCGTCAAGACCAATGAATACACCGAAATCAGTGATTGATTTGATCTTACCAGAAACGCGATCGCCTTTAGCGAACTTCGAAGAGAACTCTGACCAAGGGTTAGCGATACACTGCTTAAGACCTAGAGAGATACGACGACGTTCTTCATCGATGTCAAGAACCATAACTTCAACAGTATCATCCAAGCTAACAACTTTGCTTGGGTGGATGTTTTTGTTAGTCCAATCCATTTCAGAAACGTGTACTAGACCTTCAACGCCTTCTTGAATCTCTACGAAACAACCGTAGTCAGTTAGGTTCGTAACGCGACCAGTAAGCTTGGTGCCTTCAGGGAAACGACCAGCGATTGAAACCCATGGATCTTCACCCATTTGCTTAAGACCAAGAGATACACGAGTCTTTTCACGATCGTACTTAAGTACACGAACGTTGATTTCATCACCAACAGTAACGATTTCGCTTGGGTGCTTAACACGTTTCCAAGCCATATCAGTGATGTGTAATAGACCATCGATACCGCCAAGGTCAACGAACGCGCCGTAGTCAGTAAGGTTCTTAACAATACCTTTAACTTCAAGACCTTCTTGCAAGCTTGCAAGTAGTTCTTCACGTTCTGCACTGTTTTCAGTTTCGATAACTGCGCGACGAGAAACAACAACGTTGTTACGCTTTTGATCAAGTTTGATAACTTTGAATTCTAGCTCTTTGCCTTCAAGGTGAGAAGTATCACGAACTGGACGAACGTCTACTAATGAACCAGGTAGGAAAGCACGGATGGTGTTAACTTCAACAGTGAAACCACCTTTAACTTTACCGTTGATAACACCAACGATAGTTTCTTGCTCTTCGAAAGCCTTCTCAAGAACACCCCAAGACTCATGGCGCTTAGCTTTTTCACGAGAAAGTTGAGTTTCGCCGAAACCATCTTCGATAGCATCGATAGCTACGTCAACGATATCACCAACAGATACTTCAAGTTCGCCAAGAGCGTTTTTGAATTGTTCAGCTGGGATTGGGCTTTCTGATTTTAGACCTGCGTCTACAAGTACAGTACCACGTTCGATACGGATTACAGTACCTTTAACAATAGCGCCAGTGCGAGTTTCTAGTTGTAACAGAGACTCTTCGAATAGTTGAGCAAAAGATTCAGTCATGTTTTAAATTCACATTTTCAATCCATCGACGCAATCCAGCGACAACGGGGTTGTTAATTAATACTCTTTCATCCTTGAATGAGTAATTAGGTTTTTTTAACTAGCTCGATTAAAATCGAAAGAACTAGCTGCGTGTTTAATCACTACGGCTAATACTTCGTCAATCGCCAAACCAGTCGAATCCACAACAAGTGCATCATCAGCGGGAACTAACGGAGCCACAACACGGTTGCGGTCGCGCTCATCACGCTCATTAATTTCACTTAAAAGGGAGTGGATATTAGCATCAAAGCCATTTTCTTGCAACTGTGCAAAACGGCGTTCGGCACGCTCTTGAGCACTGGCGGTTAAAAATAACTTGACCGGTGCGGTGGGAAACACCACCGTTCCCATATCGCGGCCATCAGCAATCAAGCCATCGGCCGTTAGAAACGCTCGTTGACGGCGTAATAACGCTTCACGAACTCGGGGGAATGCTGCCACTTTCGATGCCGCATTTCCAATTTTTTCACTGCGTATTTCGCGTGAAACGTCTTCACCTTCGAGCACCACTTTAATCGAATCATTTTCACTAGCAAAACGGACATCAAGATGCCCTGCTAATGGCGTCAGCGCTTCTTCATTATCAAGTTCAACATTATGATGGATAGCTGCCAAGGCGAGTACGCGATAGATAGCACCACTGTCGAGTAATGGCCAACCGAGCTTATCCGCTAGTAGGCGCGCGATGGTTCCTTTGCCTGCGCCACTAGGACCGTCAATAGTTATTATAGGCAAAACAGCCGCCATACCTTGCTCCTTTTGTTGTCTGCAGCAGCGCAAGGTCCCAATGTTATTTTTTTGTTATAGGTTGCACTGCAAATTTCGCGGCAAATTCTACAGCACAAATGTCGCTGAGGATACGATTAAGCAAAATTTAATGATTTTCATGACTAACATTACAGTCATGTAACTTATTTATTTACCACAAACAGCACTAAAGCATTCAAAATAGGTCGGAAAAGTTTTCGACGTACAACCCGGATCGTTAATCGTCACTGGCGTATCACTTAATGCCACTAACGAGAAACACATCGCGATCCGATGGTCATTATAGGTATCAATTGCCGCTTCGGTCAGTTGAGTCGGTGGCGTAATGCTAATGTAGTCATGCCCTTCATCAACTATAGCACCTACTTTTCGTAATTCGGTGGCCATCGCAGCTAAACGATCGGTTTCTTTTACTCGCCAGTTATAGATATTACGAATAGTGGTAGTGCCACTGGCAAATAACGCGGTGGTGGCAATGGTCATTGCCGCATCCGGAATATGATTCATGTCCATATCAACCGCCTTAAGCTGACCGGCTGTAACCGTAATTGAATTAGGCTGCCACGATACTTTTGCGCCCATTTTTTCCAACACATCGGCAAATTTTATATCGCCTTGCACTGAATCACTGCCAATACCGGTCACGGTAACGCTACCACCTTTGATTGCAGCAGCGGCCAAGAAATAGCTGGCAGATGATGCGTCACCTTCAACAGGTAATTCACCTGGTGCAATATAAGTTTGGCCACCTTTGATGTGAAAGCTTTGCAGGTTGGTATGACTGACTTCAATGCCAAATTTTTTCATCAGATCAAGGGTAATTTCGATATAAGGTTTTGACACCAGTTCACCGACAATTTCAATTTCAATATCGGCTTGAGCTAACGGTGCTGCCATTAAGAAAGCGGTCAAAAACTGACTTGAAACCGTGCCATCAATTGCAACCTTGCCGCCCTTTAAGCCTGTTCCTTTGATAGTCAGTGGTGGAAAACCATCAAAATCATGGTAGCTAATATCGGCGCCCATTGCATTAAGTGCTTCAACTAAGCTGTCAATTGGTCGTTCTGACATCCGCGGTTCACCCGTTAAGGTGAAAGTGCCTTGACCCAAACATAAAGCGGCACACAAAGGTCGCATCGCCGTGCCAGCATTGCCAAGGTACATTTCGCACTCGCCATTAAAATCAATTGGCCCACCATTACCTTCGACAATACATTCACTGCGATCGTCAGATAATTGGTATTTAATATTAAGCGTCGTTAACGCATCTAACATGTGACGGATATCGTCACTGTCGAGCAAATTCTTAATATGGGTTGTCCCCTTAGCCAGCGCGGCTAATAATAAAGCACGATTCGACAGACTTTTAGAGCCAGGTAAATTAACGGTGCCATTGACAGATTTAATCGGTTGAAGCGTTAGGGAATCCATGCATTTCCTCGGGTTATCAGTAACTACAAAGCCAAACATAATGCCAGTGTAAGACGGCTGTGCCAATCCCTTAATTGATCTAACTTATGCTAATTGCCTTAATTAGCTTTTATTCGTCTATTTACTAAACAACCTCAAGCACAAGTATCCATATACCGCCTTTGGCTCTTATTTAGGTATCAACGGCTTAAAATCAGGTTAACTCGCTAGACTAAATAACAGCAGACTAACGCCGAACTTAGTTGAAATAGCGCGCTATTTGGCATAACTTAGAGTTAACTGTATTGGCTCTGTTCACCTTACATGTAGTTAGCTTCGCAATACATTGAAAGTATTGGTGTTTGATAAAGCAAGCTGGTGCAGCATGTTCTTACATGGATGTAAGATATTAAGGCAATGCATTTAGGCCATGGACGGGCGTAATTAGAGTAACGCAGGAGCGGTTACCGAAGCGCTGCGCCACAGTCTCGAACGTAGGTAGAACCCTAATGCCAGCGCATGAACAAGTCCGCCGCAGTAGTGACAAATTTACGGCGACTTGCTGTTCAAAATTCAACTCTTTAGTACAACAGAGTTAACTGTATTGGATCTTTATCTTACTTGGAATGTTATGTTAAAAGACGTAAAAATCACCCGAAAGTTTCCAATGGTTATGATCTCTCTCGCGCTGCTATCAGCGATAGCCACAGGGGTCATTGCGTTTATCAATACCACCGATAGCATGAAACTAGCGGCCCAAGACAAATTAGTGGCGCTGTTAGAATCAAGAAAGTCTACTTTAGAACAATATTTCTACAATATAGAACATAAAACTAAGTTTCATGCCCAAAGCCCACTGGTCATTAATGCCTTAAACGATTTCAGTATCGCGTGGAACAGGCTGCCGCCAACCAAAGAACGCTATTTACAACAACTGTACATTGAGCGTAATCCGTATAAAGCGGGTCAAAAAGGCGCCTTACTCTCGGCAACTGATAGCAGCAGGTATAGCCAAGTACATTATCAATATCATCCTATTTTTAAAAATATGCTTGAAAGCCGCTCTTTTTACGATTTCTTTTTGATCGATACAGACGGTAACTTGGTTTACACCGTCAATAAAGAGTCCGATTATGCCACTAATCTATTAACCGGTCCTTGGCGCAGTACCGAGCTGGCGTCGGTATTTAAAAAAATTAATGCCAAGCCACAAGTTGGCAAATTAGTCTTTGCCGATTTTACCGCTTATGCGCCAAGTGGCAACAAACCAGCCAGCTTTATTGGGACTTCGGTATTTGATAATCAACACAATTATCTGGGCGTTGTTATTTATCAAATGCCTATTGAACCACTCGATAATATTATGCAAGTCACTGCGGGCATGGGCTCAACCGGGGAAACTTATTTAGTCGGCCAAGATTTATTAATGCGCAGTAATTCCCGATTTTTAGCCGATCGCAGTATTCTGGTAAAAAAAGTAGAAACCAGCTCAGTTGTGCAAGCACTGCAAGGAAAAAGTGGAGTTGACATTATTAGCGACTATCGCAATATCTCGGTCTTTTCTGCTTATACTGCGATTGATTTTTTGGGTACTCGCTGGGCGATGTTAGTTGAAATAGATCACGCTGAAGTGATGCAGCCGGTTTATACCATGAGCAACTTTTTATTAATCAGTGGTGCGCTGATAGCTTCTGTTATCTGTTTACTGGGTTATTTACTCGCCACTGATATTTCACAACCGATTGTCGCCATGACCCGGATGATGGATAAGTTGTCAAATAACGAGCTTGCGGTCAATATTTCGGTCAATGACCGTAAAGATGAAGTTGGATTAATGGCTAATGCCTTAGTTATTTTCAAAAAAAATGCGATTGAACGTTCTAATTTACATCAAGAATTACGCCATACTGTTGATCACGACGGCTTAACGGGTCTTAAGACCCGTAAGTATGCGCTCGATATTTTACCAAGCTTAATGACTAAGGCGCAGCAAAGCGCGACCCGAGTGGTATTAATGTTTATCGACCTTGATGACTTTAAACTAATTAATGATACTTATGGCCATCACATTGGCGATAAAGTGCTAACTGATGTCTCAGACAAGCTAACCAGCTGTGTTCGTCAAGATGATGTGGTCGCAAGAATTGGTGGCGATGAATTTTTAATCATCTTATCGAATGTGACGACACTGCAAGACAGTCACCAGATTGCGCAAAAAATTATCGCATCAACTGAAGTGCTACTGCCAGTGCCTGGCGATGATACCAAGTTGACCTTAAGCATTGGCATGTCGGTTTATCCCGATGATAGCCTCGACATGTCGCAACTAATGCGCCATGCCGACAGTGCGATGTATCAGGTCAAAGGCCAAGGAAAAAATAGCTTTAATTACTACAATCAAGCCCATCTCGATCAACGTTAAACTACGTGCTATTTTATGAGCTAATGCGTCATATTATATGCATAAGTTTTAATATTCTGGGGAGTGAGTCACACCAGACACTGCCCCTACTCCTTTAGCAATCTGCTTATTTCGATAGCTGGTATAACAAAACACCACGATAAAACACAATGACATCACCATGATAATCGTTGGGGCTGGCGCGCTATCAAGGTAAAAACTAGCATAAACACCTAACACCGATGAACTTACCGAAATTAACACCGACAACCACATCATGGTGTTAAATTTAGCGGTTAATAAAAAGGCTATCGCCCCTGGTGCAATTAATAATGCAATCACTAAAATCATACCAACAGCTTTAAGGGCACCGACAATGGTCAGCGACAATATTGATAACAAGCCGTAATGCAGCCACTTTACCGGTAAACCTATCGCTTTGGCATGTTGGTGGTCAAACACATAAACCAATAAATCTTTACCCTTAACCACAATAAACACCAATACCAGCAAGGTTATGACACTGGCCTCTGCGATATCGCGCCAACTAATGCCTAACACATCACCAAACAAGATATGGTCAAGGTGAACCCCCGACTCTATTTTGGTCATTAGCACCAAGCCCAAGCCAAACATGCTGGAAAAAACAATGCCCATTACCGTGTCTTCTTTAAGCCGCGAATGGTCTTTAATGAAACCGGTCGCCAACGCGCAAAAAATTCCGGCGACAAACGCCCCAACGACATAAGGGATCGCCAGCACATAAGCAATCACAATGCCAGGTAATACAGAGTGAGAAATAGCGTCTCCCATCAATGACCAGCCTTTAAGGACCAAAAAACAAGAAAGCAACGCAGTTGGTACCGCCACTAGCACCACAATAATCAACGCTTGCTGCATAAAAACAAAACTAAAAGGACCAAGTAATTGCGCTATCACACTATCCATGAGTTAACTCCGGTGATTGTTTCGCACTATGTCTTGCTCGTCGACGCGCGGCCAAATAGCCATGCTTTGGCGCAAAGCTAAACGCCAATAAAAAGACTAGCGCTTGGCTTACCACAATGATGCCACCAGTGGCACCGTCAAGATAAAAACTCAAATAGGCACCAAGCAGTGAGCTCAAACTGCCGATAGCCACGCTTAAGATAATCACCCAACCAAAACGGTCGCTAAGTAAATATGCCGTTGCGCCGGGGATCACGACCATCGCTATCACTAAAAATGCGCCAACCGTTTGTAACGCAGCGACTGTTGAAGCGCTAAGCAAAGTAAAAAACAAAATCTTCAATGCCTTGGGATTAAGGCCAATACTGCGTGCGTGGTTTTCATCAAAAAACACCACCATCAAGTCTTGCCATTTAACCAGCAACACCAGCAACGAAATGCCAGCGATCAATAGCAATTGCAGCGTATCACTGGGCGTAATCGCCAAGATATTACCCAGTACTATGGTTTGAATATTGATCGTGGTTGGTGATATCGACACCATAAACAAACCTAAACCAAAAAAAGAACTAAAGATTAACCCTATAATCGCGTCTTCTTTTAGCTTCGAGCGTTCGCTAAGAAATAGCATAGTGGTCGCTGCCAGCCCACCAGAAAAAAAGGCCCCGAGCGAAAACGGCAAACCCAACATATAAGCCCCTGCGACCCCAGGTACTATCGAATGAGACAAAGCATCACCAATCAGCGACCAGCCTTTAAGCATTAAATAAACCGATAAAAAAGCGCATACGCCACCGACCAACGTACTAACAAACATAGCATTAATCATGTAGTTATACTGAAATGGTAAGAGCAAATGTTCGATCATTGGTAGCTGCTCGACACCGGTGTTTGTTTGGTTTGACCATATAACACGACCGGTCGATCTTGATCCGATAATACCGTTAACGTTCGCTTGTCATCATCGGTATGCAGATCTTTACCAGCCAAAACAAAGTGGCGCAATGAGCCGCCAAAAGCCAGTTGTAAATTTTCAGGGATAAAAACTTCCTCGGTTGGGCCGCATGCTAATACCGTTTTATTAATTAACACCGTACGATCGCAAAAATCGGGCACACTGCCTAAATTGTGGGTCGACACCAAAATTACTTTGCCTTCGGCGCGTAGCTCACGCAACAACACCATAATTTGCGCTTCGGTTTTAACATCGACCCCAGTAAAAGGTTCATCAAGTAAAATTACCTGACTTTGCTGTGCCAGCGCTCGTGCCAGAAACACCCGCTTCTTTTGCCCACCCGATAACTCGCCAATTTGCCGATGGCGAAACTCATTCATATTGACGCGATCAAGCGCCGTACTGACCCATTGATGATCAATGGCCTTAGCACGACGAAACATATTCATGTGACCATAACGCCCCATCATCACGACGTCTTCAACCAAAATTGGGAAATTCCAATCAATTTCTTCACTTTGAGGCACATAAGCAACCAAGTTGCTCTTAAGTGCTTTGTTGACCGCCATGCCTAATATTTCGACGCTGCCTTTGGCTAATGTGACAAAGCCCATAATCGATTTAAACAGGGTTGATTTTCCACTGCCATTAATACCCACCAGCGCGGTAATAGTGCCCTGTGGTAATTCAAAGCTGGTATTATGAAGCGCATTATGACCATTACGATAAGTGACACTAATATCTTTTACAGCTAATCCAAGCATCATTGAGACTCCCCTTCATCGCTCGAAGGCACCAAACCCGAGGTAATAGTCGCCAAGGTGACTTTTAACAAATCGATATAGGTTGGTACAGGACCATTGCTGGCACTAAGCGAGTCAACATAAAGCACGCCAGCATAGGTTGCACCCGTCTCACGCGCCACTTGCTGAGCGGGTTTAGCTGAGACAGTACTTTCACTAAAAATTACCGCTATTTTATATTGACGAATTTGGTCAATCACCTGCCGTACTTGTTGCGGAGTGCCTTGTGCATCGGCGTTAATTGGCCATAAAAATAGCTCTTGCAACTCAAAATCTCGTGCTAAATAACTAAAAGCTCCCTCACTGGTCACTAGCCAATTGTTATTTTTAGTTAAACCTGCGAGTTTAGCTTTAAACGGCGCAACAGCCGCATTAACCTGCTGAGCATAACGTGATGCATTAGCATCGTAAGCAGCGCGGTTGTCCGGGTCGTACTTAACCAAAGCAAGACGAATATTCTCAATGTAAATAAGCGCATTACTGGCCGACATCCAAGCATGGGGATTGGGCTTACCGCGATAAGGTCCTTGATGGATCCCCATTGGCACGATGCCTTTGGTGACAACAACCCGCGGCACATCACTTAAATTGTTAAAGAATTTGTCAAACCACAGTTCAAGATTTAAACCATTATAAATAATTAAGTCTGCCCCTTGTGCACGGCGGATATCACCCGGTGTCGTTTGGTAATTATGAATTTCTGCATCGGGTTTGGTAATAGAAGATACGATTGCTCGATCGCCAGCGACATTTTTCACCATATCGGCAATCACAGTAAACGTTGTAATAACCTTAAATTTTTTGACTTGCTCGGCCGATGAGGAACCGCTGAGTAATACAAATATCGACAACGCCCAAACGAAATTTACTACCAATTTACTCAAACCAAACATCTGACTACCTCTTTTAATTTTTAATCTTATTGATGGTAGCAAGGACAACGCAGCGCTTCAATACAAATGAGAATGATTTTCAGTTAATATCAGGCGCGAATCACCAAATAGCCTATTAAGGCCACTTGGTGATTGATTAAATAGATAGATAGGATTTAAATTCTGTAAACGAAAGGTAAATTGCCTGATTGCTTATGTGGTTACGTGTAATCGCGTTGGTCGTCAATCACCTTGCCATCGTTTAGCCATGCATCAGGTGCCACCAGCTCTATTAGCGCGTTAAGATTAGTAATGGCTTTGACCGAAGCACTCACTAAGCCCAAATCAAGCTCAGTGTCAGTACTGCTGAGTGAAATTTGCAAGGTCATTTGGTCACGGTGATTGTGATTAGTCACCACCAACCGCGCTTTTTCAATGTCACAGTGGCGCTTAGCAACCGCGGCAATTTGCGCCGGATGAACAAACATGCCTTTTATTTTGGTGGTTTGATCAGCGCGCCCGAGCCAACCTTTAATCCGCATATTGGTGCGGCCACACGGGCTAGTGCCTGGCAATAACGCCGACAAATCGCCCGTTGCAAAGCGAATTAACGGGTAATCTGGGTTAAAGCTGGTGATAACCACTTCGCCAACTTCGCCTGCTGCCACTGGCTGATTAGTACCAGGGCGCACGATTTCAAGTAAAATATCCTCACTGACTATCAGACCTTCTTTGGCACTGGACTCATACGCGATTAATCCCGCATCTGCACTCGCATAAGCTTGCAACACACTAATACCGTCCTGTTCAAAACTCAGGCGTAATGATTCAGGCAGCGCTTCACCAGTAACCAATGCTTTTTTAATTGAACTGATATCGCCCTGCTGACGCAAAATATTTAAAAATGACGGGGTGCCACAATACCCTTGCGGTTTAAGATCACTAATCACGGCTAACTGTTGTTCAGTTTGCCCGGGCCCTGCGGGGATCACCACACAGCCGCAAGCCTTAGCCCCCGCATCGAGAATAAAACCACCGGGTGTTAAATGATATGACAGGCAGTTTTGCACCAAATCCCCGGCCCGAAAGCCTGCGGCATAAAAAGCCCTGCCCGTGCGCCAAAAATCTTCACCTTGACCTTGCGGATCATAAATTGGCCCTGGTGACTGAAATATTCGGCCAATAGTTGCATTGCCAGCACTAACGCCACCAAAAGGCCGCTGCTTGGCTTGCAGTTCAATTAAATCGCTTTTACGTAATAGCGGTAACGTTGCCAAACTGGCGCGTGAATTTATCTGTGTTGGTGATATTGCTGCCAGCGACGCCTGATAATAATCACAATGCGCGGTGGCCGTGGCAATAAGTTGTGGCAGCTGCTCTAGCAAGCTCGCCTCACGTAATTGCGGCGATTGGCATTCTTGGGGATCAAAATAATCACTCATTTATTATTCCTTACAGCCAGCGTTTACGGCGTTTATATGATTTTAAATTTTTAAAACTTTTGCGCTCTTCATTTCCACCACCGAGATAAAATTCTTTAACATCTTCGTTGATTAATAACTCATCTCCAGTGCCATCCATTACTATTTTCCCCGATTCCATAATGTAACCATAATCGGCGGCACGTAACGCATAATTGGCGTTTTGTTCAACCAGTAGAATCGTAATGCCCTGCTCTTGATTAATCTGTTCGATGATTTTAAACACCTCTTTGACCAATAATGGCGATAAGCCCATTGAAGGTTCGTCGAGTAAAATCATTTTTGGTCTGGCCATTAACGCGCGGCCAATGGCTAACATCTGTTGTTCGCCACCAGACAAATAACCGGCTAAGCCGGTGCGCTCTTTTAGCCGTGGAAAAAAGTGATAAACCATCTCGATATCTTGCGCAATTTTAGAATCGCTGCGCGTGTAGGCACCCAGTTTAAGATTTTCTAAACTGGTCATGTCTTCGATAATCCGCCGCCCTTCCATCACCTGAAAAATACCACTGCGCACAATGTCTTCTGCCAGCTGTTTATCCAGTCGCTCGCCCATAAAATGAATATCACCGCGAGTGACCTCACCATACTCGGTGCGCAGCAACCCTGAAATGGCCTTGAGGGTGGTAGATTTACCGGCGCCATTAGGCCCAAGCAACGTCACAATATCCCCTTGAGGCACTTCTAATGTCACACCGCGTAATACTTGAATTACTTCATCGTAAACGACTTCAATATTATTAATGGCCAGCATTGGCGGCGCGGTTTCTATTTTTGCAACAGCACTCATGAGTACTCTCCCTTACAAACAAGCTCAGTTATCGGTTAAATTGAGCTAAGCGGCACAATGCCACTTAGCTCACACTCGCTATTTCTAGTAACCTAACCAATCTTCACGGCGCTCAAGTGTTACCTGATTAACACGTTCAATTTTAATATCGCCGCCATTGTAATTACCTTTATAGATATTAACGGTGTTAAGCCCACGATGATCTTCGGCAGTCCAAGTCGCTGGTAAACAGACTCCTTCTAACCCTTTAGGCTCCCAGTCTTTAACTGCATACATCCCTTTTTTGATATTTTCTCCGGTGATGCCACCATTCTTTTTAGCCCATTGCATCGCTTCTTTCATGTAAAATACCGAACAAACACCACGGGCATAGTGGTGAGGGCGCTCTTTAGTACCGCTAGGATCTGATTGCTTGGATATTTCATGCACCAATTGCATGCCTTGCACATCATCATTCCAAAATGCGGTCATCGCCGGGAAAATATAATCTTTAACCCCTTCGCCAATGGCACTGAAGGTCTTTTTGTCGCCGCCCCAAACATTAGACATAAACTGCAACTTAGTGCCAACCGTATTACACGACTTAATCAACGACAGCACCGAACCACCTAAGTTACCAATATAGCCGTAGTTTGTTTTTGAGTTTTTAAGGGTTAAACACTGGGCTTTAAAGTCGCCAGGTTTCATTGAGACCACCACTGGTGGCATTACCTCAAAACCTAACTCAGTTGCATATTCTGCGCAGGCTTTTTTAGGGGCATTAGGAAACGGATGATTGGCGCCAATATGGGTAAATTTTGGTTTGCCAGCCTTGCCTTGTTTTTTCCAATCGGCGTTAGCCCATTGCACCAACGCCCGACAAGAATCGGAATAAGAGGCACCGTAAAAGAAGTTATAAGGTGCTGGTTTTTTGGTGTGCGGATTTTTACCGGTTGGATCGGTTAAATGGCCGGAATAAGACGCTGAATATACCGGAATTTTATCTTTGGCAACAAAGGTGATTAACGCTTCAGTATCAGCGGTACCCCAGCCTTGCATCGCGACCATTTTTTTGCGACTTTTCCACTTTTTATAAGCACCGATCGCTTGCGGTACTTTGTACGCATAATCAATGGTTTCAAACTCTAATGTCGTGCCATCAATGCCGCCATTGGCATTGATATACGCCAGTGAATCACGCACGCCGTTAGCATAATACTTACCAACGAAGGCGGTTGGCCCCGACAAATCAGCGAGGTGGCCAACAAAAACAGAGTCTTTAGCCTGAGCTGAGACCGCGGCTAAACTCATAGTCGTTACAAAAACTGCGGTCGCAATTTTAGATAGAGCAAAGTTAACTTGACCAACATTTCTATGATTAAATACCTGAGACATAATAACATTCCTGTGTTTTTATCAGTTTATTGTGGGTTGTTATTGCAGTTAAACCGCCCCTAATTGCAGCGATTTTAATGCGACGTTAAAAATTGATTCTAAATCAGTAAGCAAATGGATAAAATTTCCAATAATTTTTAATCTGTTGCCAACGGTGGGCTAGGCCTTCGGGCTCAAAAATTAAAAACAAAATAATCACGGCACCAACCGCCATCTCTTTTAAATAGGCAATGCCGTCAACGACCGCGGGAATATTGCCCCAATCGGTTTCTTTCATCAACCCGACCATGCCTTCAAGCCCTTCCGGCAATAACACCATAAATATCACGCCCATTAAGGTGCCCTTTATTGACCCGAGACCGCCGATAATGCACATCGCCAAAAATTGAATTGACAGCATGATGGTAAAACCTTCCGCTGACACATAGCCCAAATAGTGGCCATACAATGCGCCGCCAACACCAGCATAAAACGCTGAAATACCAAAAGACAGTAAGCGATATTTAGTCAGGTTAATGCCCATAATTTCAGCCGACAGATAATGATCTCGCACCGCAACAAACGCCCGGCCATCTCGGCTTCGCATTAAATTGCTGGCCCACATGTACATGGTGACTAAGGTAAATAACGCAATGTAGAAAAAACTTTGGTCAGTATCAAAGGCATAACCAAAAATTGTGACCGGCTCAGCTAACGCGCCAGACGAGCCACCTGAGAACCAATTAGCACGGGCAAAAAAGTCTTCAATAATAAATTGTGAAGCCAAGGTCGCAATCGCTAAGTACAGGCCTTTAATCCGCGCTGCTGGCAATCCAAACATCATGCCAACCGCCATGGTCATGAAACCTGCCAGTGGAATGGCGAAAAACACCGGAATGCCTTGCGCCGTATTAAGCCAGGCCGAGGCAAAAGCGCCAAAGCCAAAGAAGGCGCCGTGACCTAATGAAATTTGGCCGGTAAACCCAACTAAAATATTGAGCCCTAATGCCGCAACCCCAAAGTACGCTATCTGAATAAAGATACTGAGGTAGTATTCGTCTAACACTAAGGGCACAAAGCACAGTGCCGCAATCAGCGCGCATGCGCTGGCCCAAATAAATTTGGTTTCAAAAATGGTATTATCTTGCTTATAACTGGTGCGAAAATCCCCGCACGGTCGCATCGATGTCGTCGACATAATATTTCCCTAATTAAAACTTAAGCTGATAAATAATCGGGTAAAATTGAGTTATCAATCCTAGATTAAATACGTTCAATGTCTTTGGTACCAAACAGTCCGTACGGCTTAAACCATAAGATAATCAACAAGACATAAAATGGTGCGATGTCATAAAGGTTGCCCCAATGAAGGTACTGGCCATCGACAAATTCCGCGACATTTTCTAACACCCCAATAATTAACCCACCAACAATCGCGCCAATAATTGAGTCCAAACCTCCGAGAATAACCGCCGGAAACACCTTAATGCCAATCGCTGATAGCGAATGAGATACGCCATTGACCATGCCAATGACCACCCCTGCGGTCGCAGAAACAGTCGCTGCAATCGCCCAACTCATTGCAAATACCCGCTTTACCGATATGCCAAGACTTTGGGCAACTTGCTGGTCAAAAGCTGTGGCACGCATCGCCAACCCTTGTTTCGAGTATTTAAAGAACCAGTAAAATGCCGCCATAATAATCAGTGCAAAACCAGTACTCATTAAATAAGCAGCCTCGACTTGCAGGCCTAAAATTTCAACCGTTTGCTGACTAAACACCCGCGGATAACTTTCGGCTGACACGCCAAAAATCCATTTGATTAACGCCTGAAAGAAAATTGACAGGCCAATCGTCACCATAATCACCGATATCGTCGGCTCACCAATCATCGGCCGTAGCACAATCATTTGCAGCAACATGCCAAAGCCAGCCATGAACACTAAGGTTAAGACAAAGCCAATCACAAACGGCAACTCTAAATAGACCAAAAATGCCCAACAGACCCAAGCACCAATTAACAAAAACTCGCCTTGGGCAAAGTTGACTATTTGGGTTGATTTGTAGACTAATACAAAGCACATTCCGACCACCCCGTAGAGTAATCCAACAATTAAGCCGTTAACGACCAATTGCGTGAGCAGTTCAAAATTCATGAGGCATGTCTCCGTGGCTGTGATGATTCAAGCTCGCTAGACTCGATTAACGTTTCAACCTTCAAGGTGGTTTGAATTCGCGTTTGACTACCGTCTTGGAAGGTAATCAAGGTATCAATCTCGACCTCGTCGTTATCGCTATAAATCGATTCGATAATGTCATGATATTTTTCGGCAACCACACCACGGCGGACCTTGCGTGTGCGGGTTAACTCACCGTCATCGGCGTCGAGCTCTTTGTATAACAATATAAATTTATGGATCTGCTGCGCTGGCGGCAGGCTGTGGTTAACCTGTTCGATTTCTTCGCGCAGTTTTTGATAAACTTCAGGCTGACACGACAAATTAGAATAGTTAGTAAAGCCAAGCCCTTGTTGCTCGGCCCATTTGGCGACAATGCTAAAACGAATACAAATAATCGCCGCTAAATTGGCTCGGTCTTTACCAAGGATCACCGCTTCACCAATAAATGACGAAAATTTCAATTTATTTTCAATATACTGCGGCGAATAACTGACCCCAGTTGAGGTAGTCGCCATGTCTTTTATGCGGTCAATCACCACTAAATGGCCATTGGATTTTTTGATATATCCGGCGTCCCCGGTGTGCATCCAACCGTCGATAACATCTTCATCAAAAGCGCTTTGATTATTAAGATAACCGGTAAACATGCCGACGGTTTTCGAGATAATTTCACCAACGCCTTCACCATCTGGGTTAATTACTTTTATTTGCGCGTTATCAAAAACAAAACCAACACTGTCATAATCAATATCACCTTCGTAATGCACAGTATAAGCACCACACATTTCGGTTTGGCCATAAAGTTGGCGCAGCGGCACCCCAATCGCATGGAAAAACTTAAAAGAATCGGGCCCCATCGCGGCGCCACCGGTAGCAGCCGAGTCTAAAAAGCTAAAACCTAACCGGTCACGCAGCGCGCGCAATAATAGCCATTCGGCAATCAGTGATTTTTGTCCTTTGGCCTGTGCTTGATAAGCCAGTTTCATCGCAAAGTTATAGATTTTTTGTTTAAGTGGGGTTGAGTCCATCATGCGCGCTTGCACGTCGGCTAAGATGTTTTCCCATACTCGCGGCGCCAGTAGCACAAAATTAGGACCAATTTCGCGTAAATCAGCCATCATGGTTTGTTGCTCTTCAACAAAGTTAACTATTTGTCGTGAAATAAGCGCCATGCCAACGGCATAAACTTGTTCCATAATCCAAGGTAACGGTAGTGCCGACACATAGTTGTCGCCCGGTTTACGGGGATCGGCCCGTAAATAGGCACTGCTGTGCGAGACAAAACGACCGCCAGTCAGTAACGCAATTTTCGGTTTTGAGGTGGTACCTGAGGTGGTGCAGTAAATTGCAGTTTCGTCGGGATTGGTCGCATCAACTAATTGATCATAAGCTGTTGGGTTAGCGGCTAAAACTTCACGTCCGAGTTGGTAGACGTCTTCAACCGAAATCAATCGGGCATCGTCATATTTACGCATGCCACGCGGATCGCAATACACAATGTGCTTAATGCCCGGCACTTCGTCGCCGAGTTCTAAAATTTTGTCACATTGCTCTTCATCTTCGGCAATAATAATGGTCGCTTGGGAATAGTTGAGTAAATAAGCCACTTCTTCGTGCATCGAGTCTTGATAAACCCCTAATGAGTACGCTTTAATCGCATGCGCTGCGATCTCTCCCCAAATCCATTCGGGGCGATTGTCGCCCAGCAGTGCGACGGCGTCTTGCGGTTTAACCCCAAGTTTTAACATGCCAAGCGCCAGCCATTGCACGTTGTTATGGTAATCTTGCCAGCTAAATTCGTTCCAAATACCAAATTCTTTTTCACGCATTGCGATATCGCGGCCATAATTAGCGGCGTTATGGCGTAATATTTTAGGAAAGGTATTTAAGTCTCCCATTTCAAAACGGGTGCCATCGCTCGTTAGTTGGGTCATTAGCTTGCCTCCTCTATCGCAGGATCATCGTCTTCAAGTCCAAGGTAAGCAGAACGCACATGGGGATCAGCCATCACCTCGTCGGGTAAACCACAAATTAATTTTTTACCGAAATCAAGCACCATCACTTGATGGGAAATATCCATCACCACGCCCATATCATGCTCAATCATCACCACCGTGATGCCGAACTCTTCATTAAGGTCGAGAATATAACGGGCCATATCTTCTTTTTCTTCAAGGTTCATGCCGGCCATCGGTTCGTCGAGCAAAATCATTTTTGGTTTTAGCGCCATCGCCCGAGCCAGCTCGACTCGCTTACGTAATCCATACGATAAGGTGCCAGCCGTTGCTTTGCGGATATGGGATATTTCAAGAAAATCGATAATTTCTTCAACTTCACGTCGATGACTGAGCTCTTCAGCCTGGGCTTTAGAAAACCAATACAGCGGGCCGGTGATCCAATTATTTTTTAATTGATGATGGCGACCGACCATAATATTGTCGAGCACCGACATATGGCCAAACAAGGCTAAATTTTGAAAGGTTCGACCCATGCCTAGGTCTGCACGGTCATTGGGCCGCAGATCAGTGACATCTTGATTATTAAAAATCACCTTGCCGACATTGGGTTGGTAACGCCCCGAAATACAATTAAGCATTGAGGTTTTACCTGCGCCATTGGGGCCGATAATGGAAAAAACACTGCCTTGTGGCACTTCAAAACTGACATCGGTCAGTGCTTTTACGCCACCAAAGGCCAATGAGATCTGTTCTATTTTAAGTATTGATTTGGTCACCCTCAATCTCCTAGATTCAATCGAACGTATTTATCACTAATTTTGTGGATAGTTAGCACTTCGGCCATAACAGGCACTAAATTAAGTGAATCACGCCCAGAGATTGCGCAGTTGATTGCGGGTTAAAACCAGGGTTGCGCTAACAAAATTTAAATCGGCTAACGGTGCAATTCTTTGCTCCAACATCATTACTTCCTTTTGGTAGTTAATTGATTTGTTATAGCGATAATAAGCTAGCCTAAAAAAACAACAATCGGCAATAGGGGCTAGCACCTGTGGATTAGTCCCTAGGTCGTATAACCAAAAGTCTAACGCTGACAGAAGTTGAACAAACGCAATTTCACTAAAAAGTGTGGTAAATTCAATCGCGTATTGATTTTTCTAGTGACTATTCCTAGTAACAGTTTTTAGTGACTTACAGATTGAGATAAGAGGTATTATGTTTTCGAATTGGCTCTTGGTCAGTGTCAGCATTGGTTATATTAGCCTGCTGTTTCTTATTGCTTATTTAGGGGGGAAATACCGCCATAAATTAGTGCCGAAACAACATGCGATCATTTACGCACTCTCTTTGGGCGTATATTGTACTTCGTGGGGTTTTTTAGGTACGTCGGCGCAAGCGTCGCAAGGATCGTTTACCTACCTCTCCGTTTATCTTGCACCCATTTTATTGTTTGTGTTTGCTTGGCCTTTTATTGGCCGGATAATTCGCACCAGCTTGTTATTAAAAACCACCTCGATTGCCGATCTGCTATCCGCGCGCTTTGGCAAGTCACAAAACTTGGCCATTATCATTACGGTGGTTGCTTTAATTGGCACCTTGCCTTATATCACGCTGCAACTTAAAGCGATTGTCGAATCTTTTGTGTTATTACAAAATAACCATCAAGATTCATCGTGGCAGTTGGGGCTTATTGTCAGCGCAATTTTAGCCGGCTTTACCATTATTTTTGGGGTTAGAACCATCGACATCACTGAACGGCATCCTGGCGTGATGATCGCCATTGCATTTGAGTCGTTAGTTAAGCTGATTGCGTTTTTACTGGTTGGCTTATTTGTTAGTTTTTATGTCTATAGTTCACCACTCGAAATATGGCAGCAATCGAGCGAAACCATCGCTTTGGCCACGCAATTTGAACCAGCAAATCTAATCGGTATGATAGGCATGCTGTTTATTGTGATGTCGGCATTTTTATGCCTGCCACGCCAATTTCAAGTGATGTTTGTTGAAATTAAACAGCAAAAAACCAGTCAGTTAGCACGTTGGGTTTTGCCTCTGTATATTTTGGTCTTTGCGTTATTTGCAGGTCCAATCGGTTTGGCGGGTAATTTAACCTTTGGTGACTCGCTGCAGGCCGATGCCTATGTGTTATTTTTACCCGCTTATGCCGACCAACTTTGGTTAACCTTGTTTGCTTTTTTGGGCGCAGTCTCTGCGGCCAGTTCAATGGTGATTGTGTCGACAATTGCGCTTAGCACAATGTTGAGTAACGAATTAGTATTTCCGTTATTATTTAAGTTTTCGCGCAAGCAACACCATGATTTTAATCACTTTCAATCACAGTTATTGCAAATAAGAAAACTGCTGGTGATCTTGGTTGTTGGCTTGAGTTATGGCATGTTACTGACTTCGTCGGCCGATGCTTTGTCATCACTCGGTGAAGTCGCTTTTGGCGCCATCGCTCAAATAGGCCCAACATTGTTCGCGGCGTTTTTCTGGCGCCGAGTGACATTAACGGGGGCATTAGCCGCTATCAGTACCGGGTTTCTGCTTTGGACTGGCTTAAACTTATTACCACAACTGGGCTTTTACCAACATCCGTTGGCGAGCACCGACTTACCTGCAACGACAGTCGCAACCTTGATCGCTCTAGCTGCCAATATCTGTGCCTTGTTGATTGTGTCGCTGCTAAGTCGACAAAACATTCGTGAACAAATCCAAAGTAAGTTTTTTTATCATACCGACCGTGAGGCCCAGTGGAATTTACCCAAGATAGATATTACCGAGTTAGAGTTTTTATTAGCACGCTTTATTGGCCAAGATAAAGCCGTAGCCAGCTTGCAACAGTTTGCAGTATTGCACCCAAATAAACATGATAAAGCATTTAATCAGGCGCTTATTTTTCATGCCGAGGATACCCTAGCCAGCATTATCGGCTCAGCGTCAGCCAAACTAGTCACTTCATTCGCGTTGGGCGGCCATGAAATTGCGTTTGACCAAGTCGCTAAAATAGTTGAAGAAAACTCTAATCAACAACTCGAATTTAGCCGGAGTGTGTTGCAAAGTGCGATTGAAAATGTCACCGATGGGATCTCTGTTATCGACCGTGACTTAAATTTAGTGGCATGGAATCAGCAATACCTCGATGTGTTTAATTACCCCAAAGATCTCATTTATATTGGCTGCCCAATAAGTCAGCTGATTAGCTATAACCTTAAACAACGCAAACTCTTTATGGGCGACATCGATGCACAAGTCGCTAAGCGTTTACAGTACCTGCGAGATGGCAACCGTATTAGCTCGGTACGTAAACTCAACAATGGAAAATTTATTCACATTCAAGGTAACCCCGTTTCAGGGGGCGGGTTTGTCACGATATTTTCAGATATCACCGCATATCGCACCGCAGAGACCGCACTAAAAGAGCAAAAATACGATTTAGAAAGTCGCGTTAAGACCCGAACCACCGAACTAGAACAAGCGAACAAAGAACTTGAGCAAGCCAATCAGCAATTAGCTCAGGCAAGACAAAAAGCTGAGCAAGCACACTTTAAAAAGAGTCAATACCTTAAGGCTTGCAGTCATGACTTACTGCAGCCACTGGCGGCAGCACGCTTATTTTCGTCGGCAATTAGCTTAAGTTCACGTGTTTCAAATCAAGAACGCGGCCAACTGCAACAAATAAACAGTTCATTAGAAATAGCCAACGACTTGCTGCTTGATTTAAATGAAATAGCCCGGATTGAAAGCGGTAACATTAGCCCTACTATCAAACCAATAGCCATTGCGCAGCTATTTTCATTGCTACAAGCCGAATTTTCAGCACTGACCAGCCAATACCAAATAGAATTACATTGCCAATCAAGTAAATTATTTATCGCCAGTGATATCACCCTGCTGACCCGAATTATTCAAAATTTCATGAGCAATGCCTTTCGTTATGCCAATCACGGCAAGGTGCTGTTGGGGTGTCGACGTCAAGGCGGCTTACTTTCGATTCAGGTATTTGACAATGGCCCGGGGATCCCACAAGCACAGCAGCAAATGGTGTTTGAACAATTTACTCAGCTGGCCACCGAGCAGATAGGTCCCAAAGGACTTGGCTTAGGTCTTAATATCGCGCAAAGCTTGGCCGAGTTACTGTCGCATCCGATTGATTTAAAATCTGTGCCCGGCCGCGGCTGCCTATTTAGCATTACGGTGCCAATCACAGCAGCGCCTCGCCAAATAGCTAGCCCGACAACAGTAACGACCAACAGCCTCAAGGGTGTTGGGGTATTGTGCATTGATAACGAACCCGCATTATTAACCGCGATGGCTGACTTGCTCGGGGCGTGGCAATGTAATGTGTTTACCGCCAGTAGCGCGCAGCAGGCAATCGAATTATTTAATCAATATGAGGATCAAATTGATATATTTCTGGTCGACTTTCAGCTCAATGAGCCTTTGAGCGCGGCTAGTGACTTAGCTAATGCACAGCACCAAAAACGGCGCCAAGAACATCACCAACACCAACACAGCCAGCAACAACCAATCGATTATGATGGCATTAGCCTGATTAGCGAGCTCAAGCGTCTGAGTCATTACCCATTACCCGCGATTCTAATCACTGCGACCACCGATGAAAACGTAAAAATTCGTGCCCAGCAAGCGCAGATTGGTTATTTGCGTAAGATAATAAAGCCAATTGCATTGCGGGCTTTAATGAGCTCGTTATTAAGTAAAAATCTCGAAAACAATTACACCAACTATAAATAACCTGAGTTTCACGGTGTTACAAAATCCTTACCCAGAAACTAGAACTCTGGTTATGTAACACCTATGAATGTGCTCAGTGCACCATTTCTTAAACTGGCTGAGTTAACAGTTATATAAGGGCGCTAACGGTGTTGTATATGGTCGCTATAGCTTAGCTTGACCAAACGATGCATTCGCTATCTGCAGCTCGTTTAACACGATCACCGCTTGAGTGCGGTTGCGAACGCCGAGCTTTAAAAAAATCGTGCTGGTATGGCTCTTGACCGTCGATTCTGAAACGCCTAACTCAGCCGCTATTTGCTTGTTTAACAAACCATCAGCAAACATTAACAATATTTTATGTTGCTGCGGGGTTAATGAGGCAATTTTGTCGTCAACTTCAAATGCGTGTGGGTCTTGCGGGTCAAATTCACCGTCGGGTAACCATAAATTGCCAGCAATGACCTGTTCGATCGCAACAATCATCTCAGATACCGGCGTTGATTTAGGGATAAAACCTGCCGCCCCGTGATACATCGCTCGTTTAATGGTTTCTGATCCTTCAAAACCAGAAATAATGACCACGCCAAGCTGTGGGTACTGCGACCGAATATTGATTAAATTATTGAAACCATCACCATCGGGAATATCAAGATCGAGCAGCAGTAAATCAACGTCTTGGGGTAATAGCAGCTCTAAGTCTGCAATAGAGTCGGCTTCAAGAACCGCCGTATCTTCAAAATGTGATTCAAGCATCACCGTTAAGGCTTGCCGAAATAAAGGGTGATCATCCGCTATTATTATTTTTGTGGTGGATATCATTAAATACCTTAATTAGCTCGTTAAAATCAGTTTAAACCAACAATATGATCTGATAATTCAAACGGTTTTTGGCGTCAATCTTTGTAACAATCTAAGCTTTTCAAGCCTAAATGTCGACTAATCATCTTAAATAACACCGATATTAACCATGCTGACCAACATAAATAATCGCTCAATAAATAGCCGCGACGGCCGATAACTTATTATCATCAAAAATCGAAGGATTGGTCATGTCTATTAGTGAAACTAGCCATCAGGCTAAAGTGGCTTATGCTAGTCAACAAACTCGTAGTCAAACCTTGCTCGAAATACCAAGCGATGATGCCCGTCATTCAAGTCAACAAGCGTTAACTGGCGCTCAGAAAATTGCGATTGAGGTAGTCGATTTCTCGTCTCAATTTTCATCAACATCGAGCAACGTACAAGCTAATCCTGACGATACCTATCAGCGCCCTATTTCTGCCGAATTACTTCGAAATAAAATATTATTAGAAGCAATCTTCGATATTAAAATTGACGATGATAATAATAAAAACTTGGCACGAGAAATTAATAAAATTGAGCTATCACAAGCGAGTTCATCGTTAGATAACATCACAGGACAACGACAATTTTCAATTGCAGACCTCGCCAATCAAGGACCGGTATCAATCACAGTTTCAGGCCAAAGTTTTGCCCCTGATTCGGATATTCTAATCATGGACACAATGACACGTACCCAGTCGCTTAATTATAAAAGTTCAGGTATTTATCAAATTAACGATCAAGTATTTCATTCAACGTTCCAACTGCAGTTATCCGAGCAACGAATTTCAATGACCCAATCGACGATATCAGCACAAGCCTTAAAAGACCCCTTGCTGGTTCAATTTGGTTCGGGTGCTCTTGGTCAACTCAACGGTCAATACAGTGATATCGACATTAACAACGACAGCACGGCTGACCGCTTACCGATGTTTAATGGCGATGTCGGCTATTTGGTATTTGATAAAAACAACAACGGTAAAGCCGATGGTGGTCATGAATTATTCGGGCCACAGTCTGGTGATGGTTTTACCGATTTAAGTGCACTTGATAGTAATAACAATGGATTTATCGATCGACAAGACGAGAATTTTTCACAATTAATGTTATGGCAAATAGACAGTAGCGGCCAAGAGCAGTGGCGGGCATTAAGTGATACTGACATTGAAGCAATCAGCTTAAATAGCACGGTAACACCGTTCAATTTCTATGATAAAGACGATAAATTACAAGCGCAATTAACCCAATCAAGCGTTGCGATTACCGATAAAGGTACAGCTTATGGCGTTCATCAAGTCGATGTAAGAATATAGGATTTTTCTAGTTGTTAGCTAATAGCAATTTGATTAAATTTATGATTTTGTTGGGCGTAGAAAAATTTATTTAGACAAGGCACTCGATTGATTTCGACATAGATAAGTGCAATTCGAGTAATGCAGGAACAATGACCAAGTTATAGTGAGCTATTAGGAATAAGAACGACGATAAATAATGTGAGGGTCACAGATTTATTACTATTAACTTATTCTGAATTAAGACCTTTCACACTCAGCAAACTGATAATGCCCAGTGTGAAAGGTAGTGTTGAGGGGTTTTAGTTATAAAACGCTTCAACAGTTCCTTTTATCGTCATCATAAGCGGTTGACCGCGACGGTCTAACGCTTTGATAGATGGGACTTTTACCCAACCTTCACTGATGCAATATTCTTCAACATCGAAACGTTCTTTGCCGTTAAGCTTAATACCAATGTTGTGTTCGAAAACTTCTGCCACATGATGCGGGCTACGGGGATTACCCGAAAGGCGATCAGGTAAAGGTGGTAGCGATTTAGTATCGTTCATGTTAGTGACCTGTAGTATATAAAAAACTGCGCTATTGTAGACAATATAGCGCTAGCCCTCAAGACCTGCTACTAAAGAAATAGTAGAAATTGGGACTCTCATTTTAGATGGCTAAATAATTTCGGTCAATATTCTACTCTGTAAGCTAAAAATTGAATTACATTATCTCCAGCCTATTCATATTGCTAAAATAGCGCTGCGCAAAGACAACGTTTCATATCAGATAACCACTAGACAGCTTGGAAAATCTATCGACTAGCTAACATTAGTAAACACGAGTAACGGTCAGTTGTCTAAATCGCTAGTGGCTTCAATTTCTAATTTAAAAGCGTAGCCATATGAAACCCAACACCGGCAATGCTGGCACCAAAATATCTTAATAGTTGTTGGCCATGACTTAATTTTTGAGTAATGACTCCGATCAACACACCCGTAATATGAATCATGCCAGTTCCTGCAACAAAGCCACATGCATAAAGCATCGGCTCTGCTAAATAAGGCATTTCGGCCCCGTGAGCATGCCCGTGAAATATTGCAAAAAAACCAACAAACATCATCGCAATAAAAGCGGGAAATTTCTTTTCGGTAGCGATCGCTATCCCTAATGCTAACACTGAACAAACAATACCTAATTCGACAGATACCATATGAACGCCATTAATACCCAGCACTCCCCCAACGAACATAACGGCTACAAATGTTGCTGGAACTTGCCATATCGCCTTGCCGCCCATTTGAGCACTTAATATACCCACACTTAACATAGCGAGTAGATGATCAAAGCCAAGCACTGGATGAGAAAAACCAGCTATAAACCCTGAGCCGCCAGGTGACACATGTGCATAAGCTAAATTTGGCAGCATCAACATCATGCCTACAAGTGTTAATAATTTTTTATTCATTGGGTGTCCTATGACGATGATGACTAGTATTAGGCTTAGGTAAGCGCATAAATGAGCTGCCTATGATGTATAAAGAATAAACGTCGATTGTCTCAATAATCTAGATTTTGAAACTGTTTATTTCACCGCCACCATTGGAGCTAACGTTTAAAGTATTGTCTCATAAAAAACAATAGCATGGCTGTAATACTCTCTATTTAAAAGGAATATATTAGATTTAAAGAGCAGTGAGTAGAAATTTGGACAAATGGGGCGTTCTGAGTGTAAATGACATCGTCAGATACCTAAAGTCTACGATTGCACAGAGCTAACTTACTTTACCTTTTCGCGGTACAGCATTAAGCATCATCCAATATTCCTTATAGCCAACGAGGCGACACTATTGACGATGCTTATTTTCAAACGTAAGCACAGTTCAATGCTTCACCTATAGCTTCCATGTTAGATTATTAATCTACCCCTTAAGATGCAACGTTCATGGCTCTGTGTCTTGGTAGCTTGCTAAGCCTTACAAGGCAGCGGATTTTCAGCTACTATCTTTTACTCGTTCATCTCGTCGCTCTGACTAAATCATTAATTCAAAGGGTACTTATTTAGATATCTGGAAATTTATTATATTTACTTTCGTTATTATTATTTTCTCGAGGCTCATTTTTTAACTGCAAGCGATACTTTCGTCGAAAGTCACGTAGAATAGCCTCTTGTTTTTTCTCGTCAAGACCAGCGGTTAACAGGGCAATGCCTGCTAATTCTAGACTAGCCTCTAAAGATTCAGACAACGCCCCAGTTGCTCCAAGTTTTTTCAATTTACAGCAATGCTCTATGCTATGGCCACATGCATAAATACTTTTATCGGGATGTGCTTTTCTAAGTGATGAAACCACTATTTCACTTAGATCTTGATCGTTGAGTGCAACTATAATTATCTCTGCATTAATTGCATCGGCGGACGTTAATATATCGGGCGTAAGTACATCACCGTAAAAAACACTATGACCATTTTGTTGCGCCTTGTTGACAACAAAAGCGTCAGAGTCTAATGCGATAAAAGGTATCTTTGCAATTGACAGTATTTCAGCTACGTTCGAACCTTTCCGACCAAACCCTACAAGTATTACTGGAGCAGCAGTCAGTTTCTTATTACTAGTATTTCCAGTTACCGCGTGACCATTAGTAATAAGATGAGCGAAATGAACCAGTAATGGCGTAGTAAGCATGCTGAGCAGTACAATAAGTAACAGTTGCTGAAACAGTTCACTAGTAAAAAGATTCGATTGGTGGGCTAATGAAAAAAGAACCAAAGCAAACTCACCACTTTGTGAAAGTGTGAGCGCAATGGCCAAGCTATTTTTTACTTTAAACTTAAACAAGTAAGCAATAGGAAAAAGTAGTGCCGCTTTGATGATAATTAATAAACACATTACTCCAAATATTGGGATAGGGTGTTCAAGTAATAAACTGACATTAAACAACATCCCCATCGACATAAAAAACAGTCCTAACAGCAGACCACGAAAAGGCTGTATTTCAGCCTTTACTTGGTGCTTGTAAGATGAATCCGAGATAAATAATCCCGCTAGAAATGCGCCCATTGCCATAGAAAGACCAGCATACTCTGTCACAATAGCGGTACCAAGTACCAAGAGAACAGCAGATGCCGTAAAAAGTTCTGAATTACCGGTTAGGGCAATACGATGAAGAATGGGGTGTAATAAATAACGACCCAATACAATGACCAAGCCAAGAATTAATAAAGATTCCGCTAACGCAAGTCCAATATCCTTACCAAGACTAAATTCTGCCATTGCTAATAATGGCACCAAAGCTAAGAGAGGAACGACGGCGAGATCTTGAAATAATAATACTGCGACGGAGGTTCGCCCATATATCGAGCGAAGTGATTTTTTCTCTGACAGTAGTTGAAGTACAAATGCTGTAGAAGAAAGTGCTAGTGTAGGCCCTAGGATAATAGCGGCTTCCAAAGGGATATCAAATAAAAGGTATGCTACAGTGCCGATCAAACAACCGGTAAGCGATACTTGAAGAGCCCCTAAACCAAAGACTAAACGCCTCATTTGCCATAGGCGTGTTGGTTTTAATTCAATACCGATGAAAAATAGGAGAAAGACAACACCTATTTCAGCAAGGTTTCCTATTTCACTGATGTTACTAATCAGACCGAGTCCATGCGGGCCAACGATTATGCCAGCGATTAGAAATCCCGGCACAGCACCCAGTTTTACGGCTTGAAAAAAAGGCACCGTAATCACAGCTGCTATTAATAAAAATACAATATCAATTAGATAGGCAATAATCATAGGTTGCAACATCGAGTAGTTAAGTAAATGTTCTCATCGAATCATAGTTCTTTCCTACGCACGCCGCAAATTTAGCCCACTAGTTCAGGTTATATTTATGCTCAAATGTATTATTTAATTTTTCAGGCAATGAAATAGCTTGTTTTTGTTTTGATATTTGTTTTTTGAGGTGTAGCACTTAGAAAGGCCGAACAACGTTCGGTGAATACTCAACTTAAAATCCATTAGAGGCTAAAGGATGAGTGGTGGGTCATGTGGGATTCGAACCTACGACCAATGGATTAAAAGTCCACTGCTCTACCAACTGAGCTAATGACCCGTTTTGAAACGGTTTATACTATAAGATTTAGAAAGACCGAACGCAGTTCGGTGAATACTCAACTTAGAAGCCATCAGAGGCTAAAGGATGAGTGGTGGGTCATGTGGGATTCGAACCTACGACCAATGGATTAAAAGTCCACTGCTCTACCAACTGAGCTAATGACCCGACATTCTGAGTTAACAGTATAACGGTGGTACTGATGTTGCTTGCTTCAAGAAAGTGGTGGGTCATGTGGGATTCGAACCTACGACCAATGGATTAAAAGTCCACTGCTCTACCAACTGAGCTAATGACCCGTCTTGAAACGGTTTATGCTATCTAACTTAGAAAGATCGAACGTAGTTCGATGAACACTCACTTAGAGCCGTTAATGGCTAAAGGATGAGTGGTGGGTCATGTGGGATTCGAACCTACGACCAATGGATTAAAAGTCCACTGCTCTACCAACTGAGCTAATGACCCGACATTCTGAATGAACAGCATACGGTGGTACATGTTTTACGTTTAACAAAAAGTGGTGGGTCATGTGGGATTCGAACCTACGACCAATGGATTAAAAGTCCACTGCTCTACCAACTGAGCTAATGACCCGACATTCTGAGTTAACAGTATAACGGTAGTACATGTTTTACATTTAACAAAAAGTGGTGGGTCATGTGGGATTCGAACCTACGACCAATGGATTAAAAGTCCACTGCTCTACCAACTGAGCTAATGACCCGACATTCTGAGTTAACAGTATAACGGCTTGTAGTAGTGTTTCTTGTCAGAGAAAGTGGTGGGTCATGTGGGATTCGAACCTACGACCAATGGATTAAAAGTCCACTGCTCTACCAACTGAGCTAATGACCCGCTTTCTGAATTAACAGTACTACGGTATGAAAGCTTTATCTCTTTCATGCAGTAAGTCATCAATGACTTCTTACTGGGCTATTTATTTATCCGAAGATAAATAAATTGGTGGGTCATGTGGGATTCGAACCTACGACCAATGGATTAAAAGTCCACTGCTCTACCAACTGAGCTAATGACCCGCACGTAATTAACTAGGTTAATTTTGCGTCCGTCGATGACTGGAATAGTTCCCTTCTCGACGGGCGCTAATATTACGGATTTATTGAGACAGCGCAACCTAAATTTAAAGTTTTTTCACTGTTTGATTCATTTTCGAGCTAACTTTGCTATAACAGTGAGCTAACGACAAAAAAACAACAATTGACGCTATAAATATCACCAACTATCGTAATTCGGCTAACAAAGAACTAGCCTGCTTAGCCGCGGACTTTTCAGGGTATTGTTTGATAACCTGCTTATAAAGTTCTTTAGCTTTAGTCTTTTGTTTTTTATTCTGCGCAATTTTACCCAACTTAACCATTGCGTCGGCCCGTTTAGTCGATTGAGGGTATTGTTCAACCAATTGCTCAAACTGTAACTGGGCTGCTTTAATTTTACTTTGGTTAAATAATAACTGTCCAAGCCAGTAATGCGAGTTTGCAGAATAGGTAGATTGAGGGAACTCAACCAAATAACGTTTAAATTCTTTGATGGCTTGATCAAAACGTTTTTCTTTTAACGCGAGGTTTAACGCATTGTCATAAACTTGAGTCATCGACAACAGATCCGAATTATCACTATTATCAGTGAGTACCTGTTCAGTAATAACAGGTTCGGGTTTGCTTACTTGCAAGCTAGAGAAGCGCTTATCTATTTCTTGATACAGTTCACGCTGGCGTTGCAGCATTTGATCAAGACGATAATTGTGAGTTTCAGTTATCCCACGTAACTCATTAAGTTCCTGCTGCAACGTATCAATATGTTGCTGCATTTCAATAATGATCCGACCTTTGTTCGGCCGCGGTGCGGAATTTTGAGCGTTAGAGGGTTGCGATGGATTAGATACGTCGACCACAGTAACAGGTTGTGCCAACGCACCACCTGTTACTAGTAGACTTAACAAAAATAGTTTTTTCATTACGACTATTGTTAGCTTAGTAAACTAAGACAGCACGACGGTTTTGAGCAAAACCAGCATCAGTGCGGCTGCTATCTAGTGGCTTTTCTTCACCGTAGCTTACTAGTTCAATTTGACCTGCACTAACGCCTAAGCTTTCAAGGTAACGAGCAACGGCTTGTGCACGGCGCTCACCTAAAGCGATATTGTATTCTGGCGTACCACGTTCATCAGCATGTCCTTCAATTACTAATGCAGTGCTTGGATGTGCACGCAAGTATGTCGCGTGTGCTTCTAGCAATGAAGCAAATTGATTTGATACAGCAGAAGTATCAAAATCAAAATAAACGATATGTTCTTGACGTAAAGCAGCTAACTGAAGACGCATCTGTTCAGCAGGTGATACATCTTTCTTTAGCGAACCAGTTTGTACTGTAGTATCTGCTGGAGTTACTTGTTGTGTTTCTTGATAATCAGCATCTGTAGTTGATGTAGAACCACAAGCGGCTAGGATCATCATTGGTGCTGCAACTACCATACCCTTAACAATTTTATTTAAACGCATTCTTATTTCCTTTTTTGTCATTTTTAATAAATATATGGAGACCACGCAGGGGCTCTCACCTCACCGTCGGCAACGGGTAATCTCGCTTTAAATCGGCCATCAATAGAGACTAAGGCGAGTACTTGTTTTCCCCGGTGCATAGTGCCGTAAATAACCATGCTACCATTTGGTGCAATACTAGGTGACTCATCGAGTCTTGTTTTGGTCAAAACCTGCAAATTGCCAGTTTTAATATTCTGCTTAGCGATGTGGTATTTACCACGGGTTCTATTTACCAGAACCAATTGCTCATTGTTTGGCGTAATTGAGCCACCGAGGTTCATTTCGCCATCAAAGGTCATACGGTTAATTTTACCTGACACTAAATTTACGCGATAAATCTGCGGTTTACCACCTCGTTCTGAAGTAAAAATCAATGAATTATCATCTAACGCCCAACTTGGCTCAGTATCAATTGCGCGATTACGGGTCGCCCGTGTAAGTTGCTTAGACGCAATATCTAAAATATAAATATCCGGGTTACCATCTTTTGATAAAACCAAGGCTAATTTTTTACCGTCATGCGACCAGCGAGGCGCGCTGTTAATGCCTCTAAACGCACTAACTTTGCTGCGTTTTTGGGTATAAATGTCTTGAATGAATATCTGCTGGCGTTGATTTTCAAATGATGCATAAGCGAGCTTGGTACCGTCCGGTGACCAAGTTGGCGACATTAACGGCTCTTTTGAGCGTAAAATTTCAACTTCGTTTTGACCGTCATAATCAGCAATCATTAAGCGATGAGTATACTTATTTTTAGCATTAACTAAAACATAGGCTATTTTTGTTCTAAACGCGCCACGATCACCGGTTAATTTTTCATAAACAATATCACTAATACGGTGGCCATATTGACGAAACTCAGCGCCTGAAATCACGGTTTCACGACTATCAAGAATATGGGCATTTGACGCAATTAAATTACCATTGCTGAGCATTTTGGCTTTATCACCACTTAGCTGGCCCCGTACCACATCAATTAATTCGAATCCGACCACAAACCGGCCATCTTGGTAAGGTTTAATCGTACCGACTAAAATAGCTTCAACCCCTAAACTGGCCCATTGCGCATATTCAATGCCACTACTGCTACTAGGCTGTGACGGCATAGAAAAAGCCGCTACCGGGCTAAAGCGACCGCTGCGACGTAAATCGGCAGCAACTACTTGGCTAAGATTTTCCGGGGCGGGCCCCTGACCAAGCCATTTAAAAGGCACAATTGCTACGGGGCGTGCAGTGTCCACCCCTTCGGTGATCACAATATCAAGCGCTGCGTGGGCGGTTAAAGTAAACAGTGATATAAATATTATCGTTATTCTTATTATTAGCTTCATTGCTATTCAAACTCTGGTTGGACGGTTAAGTTAATTTCTTTTAGTTTAGCAAATACTTCCGGATCTTTTGATACAGGTAACGTACCTGCTTTATAAACGGCGTCGACTGCAGACTTACATACATACCTATCGCCAGCAATCGATTTCACTTCATAGACCAAGCCACTGCTAGAAAGTTTAATATTTAATAAGCATTGTTTGCCTTTCATGCTTTCATCAATGGTCCACTGTCGTTGAATGGCACCGCTAATTAGCGCGGTGTATTTACCGACTTCAGACAGTACAGCACGCTGGCGAGCCTTTGATAAGCTCGCTTGTTCCGACGCCATTTCTTGTGCTAACAATCGTTCTTGTTCAGCACGGCGCTTAGCGGCTTGTTGACGTTTAATTTTATCTCGACGCTTTTTAGCCGCTTTCTCTTTGGCGACTTTAGCAGCCTTGGCTTTAGCTGCTTTGGCTTTTGCCAACTTTTCGGCTTTGACTTTAGCCGCTTGTTCGGCCTTAATTTTAGCGGCTTTTTTAGCTTTCGCTTGCGCTATCTTCTTTTCTTTAGCCAGTTGCTCTGCTTTAGCTTTAGCCGCTTTTTGCGCGGCTAACTTTTTAGCTTGCGCTGTTTTTTCAGCAGCAATGCGTTGCGCTTTAGCTTGCGCTGCCGCTTTCACTTCTTGCTGGTATTGTTGTTTGGCTTGAGCGGCGGCTTTTTCTTGTTTTTTACGGTTAGCCACTGCCTCTTTTGCTTTGGCGTCAGCTTGCTGCTGTTTTTGTTTAGCCGCTACTGCGAGTGCGTCGGCTTGCTGTTGTTTTTGTTTGGCGAGTAAAGCCTGTTTATCACTGGCATTTTTATCGGCTAAACGCTTTTTACGCAGTGTTTCTAGCTCTTTAATTTTCGCACGTTCTCGCTCGGCCTTGTCAAGTCTCGCTTTTTCATCTGCTTGGTGCTTTAGCTTAACCGCTTTGAGTTTATCAATTTGCTGATTAACCGAGTTTTGATTCACTAATGCCGCTTGCACCACTGGTGTGGCACTGCTAGTCGCTTGTTTTTTTTCTGGCACCGACGAGTTATTGCTTAGCAACAACATACCGATTATCAGCAGATGCAACAATATTGAACCGAGTAAACCATAACCAATATACGACTTTGTCACTTATTTACCTTCTATTGGATCTGTCATCAACCCGACCGAGGATGCCCCAGCGCCTTGCAATGTCACCATTAGCTGCAATACATAGTCATAAGGAACCTCACGATCTCCTTTAACCATCACTGGACTGCCAGGTTCCAACTTCAAATGTGCAGCCACTAAATCAGCTAATTCTTGTTGTGATAAGGCTTGCTCAGGCGAGTCACCCACCGTTAGGTAATAGCTACCATCAGCTTTGACTGAGGCAATTAAAGGCGCCTTAGATGTTTCAGGCAATGCTTGCGCTTGAGCTTGTGGTAAGGCAACTTTAACGCCTTGCACCACCAAGGGTGCAGTGGCCATGAAAATAATCAACAAAACCAACATTACATCAATGTAAGGCACCACATTGATGTCAGCATTAAGGCGGCGTCGCTTACGCTGATATTGCATGGTTATGCCTTTTCTTGGTGCGTGCCAGCATAGGCCTGACGCTGTAATATAGACGAGAACTCTTCCATAAAATTAATATAGACATTCTCTAACTTTTCGACTCGCGATGAAAATCGGTTATAAGCAATTACCGCTGGAATGGCGGCAAACAAGCCCATTGCAGTTGCAATAAGTGCTTCAGCAATACCCGGCGCAACCATTTGCAACGTCGCTTGCTGTACTTGTCCTAGCGAGATAAATGCATTCATTATTCCCCATACAGTGCCAAAAAGACCGACGTAAGGTGAAATTGAACCAACAGTGGCTAAAAAAGGTAAATTACATTCTAATTCGTCAACTTCTCGGGATAAGGCCACTCGCATCGCACGATGCGCGCCATCAACGATAGCCTCAGGGGTAGTGGCCTGAGTTTGACGCATTTTAGCAAATTCTTTAAATCCCGCCATAAATAGCTTTTCTAAGCCACTATTGCTCGCGGCACGGGCAGAAAGTTCCTGATAAATTGCTGATAAATCAGCGCCACTCCAAAAACGGTCCTCAAAGGTGCGAGTGGTGCGTGTCGCATTACTCAGTATTTTAAATCGACCAAAAATAACTGCCCATGAAACAACAGAGGCAACGAGTAACGACAGCATAACCAATTGTACTAATAAGCTGGCTTCAAGGACTAAATCAAGAAAAGAGATCTCAGCAGACACCCTTAAACTCCTTTAAAATATGTAGTGGAATAGCAGTAGCTTTCATCTGTTCAAGTGCCACGCAAACCACTTTGACAGATGCTGAATTTAACAAATTACCCGCTTCGCAATAAATTGCTTGCTCGAAGGTTAAACCAGCCCGTTTTAAAATAGAAATTTTAGTCTCAACGCGTAATAACTGATTAAACTTAGCAGGTTTTAAGAAGTTGACGTCACAGTGGCGCACCACAAATGCAATGTCTTGTTCAAGTAAGGCATCTTGTTCAAACCCGAGACTGCGTAGATACTCTGTCCGAGCGCGCTCATAAAAGTTCAAATAATTACTGTGATAAACGACGCCGCCAGCGTCAGTATCTTCATAATAAACACGAATTAGAAATTCAAACGACATTAAACAACCCACATTAATGTAATTTCATTAAAAAATGAAACTTACTATAGATACCTATACAGGGCAACAATAATAACATTATAGGATTAAATTTCATGATTTATTAATAGGATAACTAAATTCAATTAACAAAAAGGCTAAGCACGCAGAGAAACTGCAACTTAAGCATTAGTTTTGCTAATATCAAACGCTAGTTTATTTCATTTGTCTTCATGGTCACCCTTGCCTATTATTGTCGGCAATTGAGCACCCCAGTCACACGCTAAGGTGTTGCGCATTGGAAGGAAAGTGCGCTTTCAATTACTGTCTGATTTCCTTTTATTGTATTTCTATTGGTTTTAAATTTTTATCTAATTGGTTTCTTATTGTTTTCTTACTGTTTTGTAAACAGCAGCCCGCTCTACTTGAGCGGGCTTTTTTATAGCTGAAAACTTAAATACTTAAGATTGCATGTCACGTTCAAAGTGGGCGTAAGTTTGCGCCGTCACAATCCGACCACGGTGAGTCCGTTGAATAAAACCTTGTTGGATTAAAAATGGCTCGATAACATCTTCAATCGTATCTTTATCTTCGCCGATCGCTGCCGCTAAATTGTCTAATCCGACGGGACCACCGCCAAATTTATCCATAATAGTCAGTAATAGCTTACAATCCATAAAATCAAAACCTTGATTATCAACATTAAGTAAATCAAGCGCTTTTGCCGCAACATTTTCACTTATTATGCCGTCGTATTTTACTTGTGCAAAATCGCGAACTCGGCGTAACAATCGGTTGGCTATTCTTGGTGTGCCGCGTGAACGGCGCGCGACCTCAACCGCCCCCGCGTGCTCAATGTCGACCTCAAGATGAACAGCGCTGCGCACGATAATATCAGTTAATTCAACAACAGTGTAAAACTCGAGCCGCAGCGGAATGCCAAAACGGGCGCGTAACGGTGAGGTTAATGAGCCAGCCCGCGTCGTTGCGCCAATCAGCGTAAATGGCGGAAGTTCTAGCTTGATAGATCGCGCTGCTGGCCCCTCACCAATCATGATATCGAGTTGATAATCTTCCATCGCCGGATAAAGTATTTCTTCAACTACTGGGCTTAATCGATGTATTTCATCGATAAAAAGTACATCACCCTCTTCTAAATTAGTCAATAATGCCGCCAGATCACCGGCTTTTTCTAATACGGGGCCCGAGGTCGACTTAACACTAACACCCATTTCGTTGGCGACGATATGGGCCAAGGTCGTTTTACCTAATCCGGGCGGCCCGTAGACCAACATATGATCAAGTGCTTCATCACGACCGAGCGCCGCCGCAATAAATATCTCGAGCTGCGCCTTAGCCTCGACCTGACCAGTATAATCACTGAGCATTTTAGGGCGCATTGCACGATCGTTATGGTGCTCTTCAACATCCATTGGTTCGGCTTGAATCAGTCGGTCTGCTTCAATCATCTGTTATCTCTTGGGCTAAAATTTAGGGTTATACCAATTATATAAAATTGATGGGTGGGCATTATAGCATTGCTTTAAGGGCCGCTTTAATTAATGCTTCACTGTTCATATTCGGTAAAAACACCTTATTAACAGTTTTGGTTGCTTGGGCTGATTTATACCCTAACGCAAGTAACGCTGAAATAGCATCGTCTGTTGGGTCAATCGTTTGAACAAACGTGTCTTCAATAGCGCCATCAAAAGCCAGCGCATCGGTCGCGGGCGTGTCTGTTGCCAAGGTGAAGTTTTTAAGTCGATCTTTTAATTCAATAATTAAACGCTCGGCAGTTTTAAGACCTATGCCTGGCAATTTAACTAATGAGGTAGTATCGCTTTGCATTACGCAGTGCACAAATTGCCCTGCTGACATACCAGACAAAATAGCCAAACCTAATTTAGGGCCAACACCATTTGCTTTAATCACTTCACGAAATAACTGGCGCTCTATTTTACTAGCAAAACCATAAAGTAATTGGGCATCTTCACGCACTACAAAATGGGTATAGATAGTTGCGTCTTCACCGACATCGGGTAACTGATAAAAACTGGTCATTGGCAGTTGCACTTCATAACCAATGCCTTGCACATCGAGTAACAAATGTGGAGGCTGCTTTTCGGCAACATTGCCTCTTAAACGTCCGATCAAAATGTAATTCCTTATAGTTCTAATTCAGTTCTACTTTTGCGCCGATTTAGCGCTTTTATTTAAAACGCCCGCCGGTTACTTTGGTTGGGCGACCTTTACTGCGCCCTGCCATCGCAATTAAGCTTTGATGCGCATGCGCGTGACAAATCGCAATAGCCAATGCATCGGCGGCATCTTCTTGTGGCCGCGCCGGCAGTTTTAAAATTTGGGTCACCATATGGCCGACTTGATCTTTGGTCGCACTGCCAATGCCAACAACCGCTTGTTTTACTAAACGTGCGGCGTACTCACTCACTGGTAACTGTGCGTTACAAGCCGCAACAATAGCAACGCCTCGCGCTTGGCCCAATTTAAGGGCCGAATCGGCATTTTTGCCCATAAAAACTTGCTCAATAGCAAATTCATCAGGGTGATATTGTGAAATGATCTGGCTAACACCGTCAAAAATCTGTTTCAGTCGTGGCGGTAACTCAGTGCCACTGAGGCGAATACAGCCGCTGCCAATATAACTGAGCTTTTGACCATTTTTTTTAATAATGCCATAGCCAGTAACACGAGAGCCGGGATCGATGGCAAGTATTATTGTCATAAGGCTCCTATACCGTTATTCGTACGCCCTAAACATAAAAAGCGGGCAATGCCCGCTTTTTTCACTAAAGAATATTTACGCTTGGTCTGCGTTTTCTTTATCTTCAGTCACTAACGAAGCAATATTTAGTTCAGTTAACTGCGCTGTATTGGCAAGGCCAGGCGCATTGGTTAACGGACAAGCCGCTGTCGTAGTTTTAGGGAATGCCATGACGTCACGAATTGAACTCGTACCAGTCATTAGCATGATCAGGCGATCTAAACCAAAAGCCAAACCTGCATGGGGTGGTGTACCGTACTTTAATGCTTCAAGTAAGAAACCAAATTTCTCTTGGGCTTCTTCGTCGCTAATACCTAGCACTCTAAACGCAGCGGCTTGCATTGGTGCATTATGAATACGCACCGAACCGCCACCAAGTTCACAACCATTTAAGACCATGTCGTAAGCATCAGAAATCGCGCCAATAGGGTTGGCTTCAAGTTCTTCAGGGGTCATGTCAACAGGGGCAGTAAACGGGTGATGAATAGCGTGCAGACCGCCTTCAACTTCTTCGAACATTGGGAAATCAACAACCCATAATGGCTTCCACTCGCCAGAATTTAAGTTAAAGTCTTCACCAACTTTAAGACGTAGCGCGCCTAATGAATCAGTTACTACGGTATTGCTATCAGCACCAAATAAAATGATGTCACCAGATTTTGCGTTACAACGGGCAAGCAATGCCGTGACAACTTCTTCGTTTAAGAACTTTAAGATTGGCGATTGTAAACCGTCCATGCCAGCATCGATGTCGTTAACCTTCATCCAAGCAAGACCTTTAGCACCGTAGATGCCGGCATATTTACCGTAGTCATCAATGTTCTTACGGCTTAATTTTGCGCCGCCAGGCACACATAATACTGCAACACGACCTTTAGGATCGTTAGCTGGTGCTGAGAATACTTTAAACTCTACGTCTTTTAATAAGTCCGCAACGTCAACTAATTCTAACGGGTTACGCAGATCTGGCTTATCAGAACCAAAACGACGCATCGCATCAGCGTAAGTCATCGTTGGGAACTGGCCTAGGTCAACGTTAAGCATTTGCTTGAACAAATCACGCACTAATTCTTCAGTTTTAGCCATCACCTGAGCAGATGTCATAAACGATGTTTCGATATCAATTTGAGTAAATTCAGGCTGACGGTCAGCACGTAAATCTTCATCACGGAAACAACGGACGATTTGGTAATAACGATCCATGCCAGACATCATTAACAATTGCTTAAACAACTGCGGAGACTGTGGCAAGGCAAAGAACTTACCTTTATGAGTACGACTTGGCACTAAGTAATCACGCGCGCCTTCAGGCGTTGCTTTGGTCAAGATTGGCGTTTCAATATCTAAGAAACCATTGTCTTCTAAGAAACGACGAACAAAACCAGTCACTTTAGAACGGAAAATTAAACGTTCAGTCATTTCAGGGCGACGCAGATCAAGGTAGCGATATTTAAGGCGCTGCTCTTCTGAATTATTCTGATGATCATCAAGCGTTAAAGGTAATGGCGCACTACGGTTAATAATCGTTAGTTCTTTACCTAGAACTTCAACGCCACCAGTGCCCATGTCTTTGTTAATTTGACCTTCAGGACGACCACGAACTAGGCCTTTGATCGACACACAAAATTCAGCACGTAAGCTGTTTGCTAGTTCGAATACTTCTTTCAAGTCTGGATCGTATACAACCTGAATTACACCTTCACGATCGCGAAGATCTAGGAATATTACTCCACCGAGATCGCGACAACGGTTAACCCAACCGACAAGTTCAACTTCCTGACCAATGAGTGATTCATTTAGCTCACCGCAATAATGACTGCGCATTTAATTACTTCCTGATAATGGCCCTGCTGGGCATTTGTCTATAATGGTGGCTATTATAGAGAAGTTTTGCACAATAGGTAAGTAGCTAAATCAGGAGTTGGACTCTGTTCGCTTATTAACAGGGCTATTTTTATCAATTGGCTAATATAGCTCGGGTTAACAGCCGCTGATCTTGATTCATTAGATAGCCATAAAATGACCTAAGTCTCACAATTTTAACCAAGGATAAATTTTTTATCCTAAAGCAAGAGACTAACGCCATCAGCTACGTTAAAATGCGCTTTTTATTAATTGCCTTAATCGTGAGTCATCCATGCTCGTCGATAGTGCTCGGTATTTTGCTAAACATCGTGGTCAATGATGTTTAGTCACCAAGGGCTCAGCAAGCAATTTCATTGATTTAGAGTAAACATGAATACATCTCGCGACAATATCTTCGCCGCTCCGCTTGAGCAAATGGGTGACTTTCAGTTTGATCAGCAGGTCGCCGAAGTTTTCCCCGACATGATTAAGCGTTCAGTACCAGGTTATAGCAACATTATTACCGCCATTGGCATGCTGACCTCACGCTTTGCGCAGGACAATTCAGTACTCTATGATCTCGGCTGTGCGTTAGGGGCTGCCACGTTAGAAATGCGTCGCCATATTACCCACCCAAACTGTCAAATCATCGCAGTAGACAATTCCCCAGCGATGACCGAGCGTTGTCAGCTGCACCTTAATGCGTTTAAAGCACAAACCCCGGTTACCGTTGTTTGTTCAGATATTCAAGATATTACCATTGAAAATGCCTCGGTTGTGGTGCTTAATTTCACCCTGCAATTTATTGAGCCGGCAGCACGCCAACGTTTAATTGATAAAATATATCAAGGGTTAAACCCTGGCGGCATATTGCTTATTTCTGAAAAACTACGCTTTGAAGATGCGACAGCACAGACGTTACTGTCAGATCTGCATCATGATTTCAAACGCGCCAATGGTTACAGTGAACTCGAAATTAGCCAAAAGCGTAATGCACTAGAAAACGTGATGTTAACCGATACCTTAGCCCAGCATATGCAGCGCTTTAACGACGCCGGTTTTACCACCGCAGAACTTTGGTTTCAGTGTTTTAATTTTAGCTCAATGATAGCGGTCAAGGATATCCAAGCATAATGATTGATTTTAGTAATTTTTATCAAATAATCGCCAAAAACCAACTAAGTCACTGGCTTGAAGTGCTACCTGCTCAGCTGGCCAAATGGCACCAAGAACACCAACACGGCCAATTTGATAAGTGGTTAAAAGTACTAAATAAGCTACCAACCACTGGCGCCGACCAAATTGATTTTAGTGGGCAAGTGTCGATTAACAACAGTGTGCCAATGGCGAGTGGCGAGCTCAAAAAGATGCAGTCGCTGTTAAAAATATTTAGCCCTTGGCGTAAAGGGCCGTTCAATTTACACGGCATTGAAATTGATACCGAATGGCGCAGTGACTGGAAATGGCAACGATTACGTTCACACATTACGCCATTAACCAACCGTACCATTCTTGATGTGGGTTGTGGCAGTGGTTATCACTTGTGGCGCATGGTTGGCGATGACGCAAAACTTGCGGTTGGCATTGACCCATCTACTTTATTTTTGTTTCAGTTTGAAATTGTTCGTCAGCTTGCTAATAACGACCAGCGCGCCCACTTGTTGCCGCTAGGCATTGAGCAGTTACCGCCCTTAAAATCGTTCGATACCGTGTTTTCGATGGGCGTGTTATACCATCGCCGTTCTCCTATCGATCACATTATTGCGCTAAAGGATCAGTTACGAGATGGTGGTGAGCTGGTGTTAGAAACCTTGGTAATTGATGGCGACGAAAATCAAGTATTAGTACCGTCTGGCCGATATGGCAAGATGAACAATGTGTGGTTTTTACCCAGTGTCGCTGCGTTAATTTTGTGGCTTGAAAAAGCCGGCTTTGATAACGTGCGAATGGTTGATTGCTCGGTGACCACTACCGACGAGCAACGTGCGACGCCTTGGATGGAGTATGAGTCACTAAGCGATTTCTTAGATCCTAATGATCCATCTAAAACTATTGAGGGGCACCCAGCGCCCAAACGTGCAGTGATTATCGCCAATAAAGCCTATCACGAAGCCGATTAAGCTTGTTATTCCCTCGCCTATGCCATTTGACGCATAGGCGAATTTAATCCTATTTCTCTCTCCGAATTTTTTCTTAACTCAGTCCTGCGATTCAACCTTACTAAAGCTGCCTAATGGTGTTGACAAGTATCGTTCATTATATAATCAAACGACTCATTGCATAGTTGTCGACAAGCGCAGTTAACTAGTATAAAAATAGATGTATACCTTTCAAATAATCAGGTGACTGTTGTGTCTATGTTTTTGTTAGTCGTTATTTTTATCTTCGCTGTTGGTTTTCTTGCCTATAAACGCGCATCTTTAATTACATTTACCTTGGCAATTGGTGCATATTTAGTTTTGTTATCGCTCTTGGGCATTGCCGCCAATTTACTGTTAGTCATTTACATTGCATTCGCGGTCGTGATAAACACGAAGACTTTACGTCAGCAGTATCTGAGCCGCCACATGCTCAGATTGTACCGCACTATTATGCCCGAAATGTCACAGACAGAAAAAGAAGCATTAGACGCAGGTACTACTTGGTGGGAGGCTGATTTGTTTCGCGGCGCCCCCAATTGGCATAAAATGCATAATTACCCTGCCCCTCGCTTAACGCCTGAAGAGCAAGCTTTTCTTGATGGCCCGGTTGAAGTCGCTTGTTCAATGGTTAACGATCATCAAGTATGCCATCAAGACGCTGACTTATCGCCCGAGTTATGGCAATACCTCAAAGATAATGGCTTTTTTGCGATGATTATTAAGCAGCAATATGGCGGCTTAGAGTTTTCAGCTTATGCCCAATCGCGGGTATTACAAAAATTATCGGGCATCAGTACCGTATTAGCATCGACCGTCGGTGTGCCAAACTCCTTAGGGCCAGGTGAGTTATTACAACACTATGGCACCCAAGCCCAAAAAGATCATTACTTGCCGCGCCTAGCCGGCGGTCAAGAAATCCCCTGTTTTGCACTCACTAGCCCTGAAGCGGGTTCCGACGCTGGTGCTATTCCTGATTATGGCATCGTATGTAAAGGTGACTGGCAAGGCGAAGAGATCCTCGGGATGAAGATAACGTGGAACAAGCGTTATATCACACTAGCACCCGTCGCTACGGTATTGGGTTTAGCGTTTAAGTTACGCGATCCTGACGGTTTGCTTGGTGATAAACCAGAGCTGGGCATAACTTGCGCGCTCATTCCAACCGATATTGCCGGGGTTAACATTGGCCAGCGTCATTTGCCATTAAATATTCCGTTTCAAAATGGCCCGACATCGGGTAATGAGGTATTTTTCCCACTTAGTTTTATTATCGGTGGCCCTGAAATGGCTGGGCGTGGTTGGCAAATGCTGGTGGAGTGTTTGTCGGTTGGCCGCGGCATTACCTTACCTTCTAATTCAACGGGTGCGATAAAAACCTTGGCAATTGCCACAGGCGCCTATAGCCGGATCCGCCGTCAATTTAAAATCCCAATTGGTAAAATGGAAGGCGTTGAAGAACCACTGGCACGCCTTGGTGGCAATGCCTACCTAATGGACGCAGTCACTACCATGACCACAGGTGCTATCGACTTAGGCGAAAAACCTTCGGTGGTATCTGCCATCGTCAAATATCATTTAACCGATCGAATGCAACGCTGTGTCATTGATGCAATGGACATTCATGGCGGCAAAGGCATTTGTCTGGGCCCTAACAATTATATTGGTCGTGGTTATCAAGGCGCTCCTATTGCCATTACTGTTGAAGGCGCTAATATTTTAACCCGTTCATTAATTATTTATGGTCAAGGGGCAATTCGGTGTCACCCTTATGTCTTGGCTGAATTAGATGCAGCGCAACTGACTGACGAACGCGAAGCACTGGAAAAATTTGATCATGCAGTATTTGGCCACATCGGCTTTGCTGTCAGTAACTTTTGCCGCAGCTTTTGGCTTGGCATAACCAACAGTCGATTTTCAACTTCGCCCTTTAACGATGAAACCAAACGTTATTATCAACATTTAAATCGCTTTTCGGCTAATTTAGCCTTCTTGTCCGATATATCAATGGCTGCATTGGGCGGCGAATTAAAACGAAAAGAACGGATCTCTGCCCGCTTAGGTGATATTTTAAGCCAACTCTATTTATGCTCTGCCACGCTCAAACGATTTAATGACGAAGGCCGTCAGCAACAAGATTTACCCTTAGTGCACTGGGCCGTACGTGACTCGTTATTTAAAGCACAAACCGCGCTCGATGAATTATTACGTAATTTCCCCGTGCCAATGCTTGGCAAAATATTGCGCTGGGTGCTCTACCCTACTGGCATTACCTTAGTGACGACCTACGACGCGTTAGATCAAGAAGTAGCGCAGTTAATTCAAGTGCCGAGTTTAAGCCGCGACAGGCTCGGTTATGGTCAGTATTTATCCGCCAATGAGAATAATCCGGTCGGGGTGCAAGAGCAGACCTTACGAGATATATTAGTGGCTGAAAAAATATTGCAAAAAATATCTCAAGCAACGGGGAAAAAAGAGCCATTAATATTTTTAGATAAGTTAGCCGAACGTGCTTTAGCACTTGGCTGTATCGATGAAGAAGAAGCGCAGCACTTACGTGTCACTGAGGTTGGTCGGTTAGCGGCAATTAACGTCGATGATTTTGCCCCTGAACAACTGCAAATAACACCCGTGCCAATTAAATAAGTCGGTTATTACTTTCGTTAACAGCTACTGATATCAGGTAGCGAGGTGTTGCAACACTTCGCTACTTAATCTGGTCGTATCAAATGACTAATCGACTTCACTTATCCATGCTAACTGAACAGCTTCCAGTACTCTTTCACCACAATGTTTGGGATCATCATCAAAATTGTCTAACGCGAGGATCCATTGCATCAATTGAGTAAAGTGCAATTGGGTGGGATCAACGTCGGGATGTGCTTCCATCAGGTCTAATGCAATATCTAGTGAATCTGTCCAATGTAATTTCATGCTTACCTCGTATCAATTAAATCACAGCTAAGTTATACCATTTGCATTAATTATGTGATCTTGTTGTGCCTGAGTAAAATAGATTAGAACAAGGCGCTCGATTGACTAATAGCTAGCTATTGGGATTGAGAGCAACGCCGTTATTGTTTATTTTAATTGGCACACGTGGGCAATTATTTAATGCAAATGGTATTAGCTCGATTATAACCGATAAATGTTTATACCAACCAACATTATAAATTAATCCGTTATGCAGTTTAAATTATCAAAGACTACGTTGTGCTAAAATCCAATGGCTAAGGATTGCCGAGATGTTGATACAGACTTCGAAAAATGGGTTTACGGCGACTTATACCAATTCCGTTAAATTAGTGGCCAATTTATTTACGAGGGAAAACGGATGAGAACAAGGCATTTATTTACGTCTGTAGTCATTCTACATAGAAAATAAATAACGCGGTTATCATTTGTTTTAACCGTTAACCATGATCAGCTAATTATTGGAATTACTATTTAATGGCAATAATTAAATGAAACAGAGAAATTTCAATTGATATTAGAGCATCAGAAAAGATTTATTTTATTTAAAAATTTAGATTAGGTGTGGAAAATAGAGATCTAAGGAGGTTTTTGTTAAGAAATAGTTTTGTAATACAATGGGAAGTTTTTATCATAATGTAACTTGACGCAAAAGAAAGGTGGCGTCCCCTAGGGGTTTCGAACCCCTGTTACCGCCGTGAAAGGGCGGTGTCCTAGGCCACTAGACGAAGGGGACACAGGTAATTAATATGGTGGAGCTATGCGGGATCGAACCGCAGACCTCCTGCGTGCAAGGCAGGCGCTCTCCCAGCTGAGCTATAGCCCCATATTAATTATGATAAAGCTATCTAAGTTCTTACATTGTACAAACAGCGTTGGCGGAACGGACGAGACTCGAACTCGCGACCCCCGGCGTGACAGGCCGGTATTCTAACCAACTGAACTACCGCTCCATATTATCATCTGTTAAGGATGCTAACTAAAACTGTAATACAATCAAACTTAAAAAATCTTATCATTATCAATTTAAAAATCTTGGCGGAACGGACGAGACTCGAACTCGCGACCCCCGGCGTGACAGGCCGGTATTCTAACCAACTGAACTACCGCTCCATTGGATTTTTAAATTTTTAATCAGTCTTACAAATACAGAACATTGGCGGAACGGACGAGACTCGAACTCGCGACCCCCGGCGTGACAGGCCGGTATTCTAACCAACTGAACTACCGCTCCATTGGATTCTATATTTTATTCTAAAAAGCAAATTGGCGGAACGGACGAGACTCGAACTCGCGACCCCCGGCGTGACAGGCCGGTATTCTAACCAACTGAACTACCGCTCCAATTTGGTTTGCTTTTCTTTTTCTATTTTCGAAAACAGTGGCGGAACGGACGAGACTCGAACTCGCGACCCCCGGCGTGACAGGCCGGTATTCTAACCAACTGAACTACCGCTCCACTGGATGTTTTCAAATTTTCAAACGCAACAAAATATCAAATTGGCGGAACGGACGAGACTCGAACTCGCGACCCCCGGCGTGACAGGCCGGTATTCTAACCAACTGAACTACCGCTCCAATTTGGTTTGATATTTTACTTTGTTTTATGCTAACAACGATATTGGCGGAACGGACGAGACTCGAACTCGCGACCCCCGGCGTGACAGGCCGGTATTCTAACCAACTGAACTACCGCTCCGTTGTCGCTTAACCCTAACAAGTTAGTGTTAGTTAAGAACCGGTCTTACGACCTCGAATATATTCTTAACTTAGCGAAGACTTCTTCTTTCGAATCCGTCTCGTTGTTTGCGGGGCTGATAATACGGCTCCCCCCCTAGTTCGTCAACCTGTTTTTTCTTACAAACACGTTTTTTTGTCTGACCGACCACTTTTGCATCAAAGTGATTAAATTTCAACGCTAAGCCGATGAAAAAAGCGTCTAAACAATATTGACTGGCGAATTAGCCGATCATTTTTTCTTGCCATCCTCTTTTTTCTTATCTTCTTTTGGCTTTTTCGGCTCTTTAGGCTTTTTGGGTTTCTTTTTCCTGAAGACTAAAAACATAATTAACGCACCGACCGTCAATACAATTACATTGACCATAATAGCAATGATTATCAAGGTTGTTGTATCGTCCTCGGCTTGGCGCTCCTTGGCGCGTGCTTTACGCTTTAGCTTCTGTTCAAATGCCGTCTCTTGCTCACTATCAAATAGGGCCAACGCCTTTTTAGCGGCCTTGGTAGGCAAAGCAACAATTTTGACCTTTATTTGTTTCAAAGAAAAAGCGAAGTCGCGGCCATCAACCGTTCTGCCAAAGACATCAATATCAATTTTATAACGCCCTGGACTTTCAATTTCGGGTAATTTAAATAAATGATTCGCTACCACCCCATTAATGCTGTAATGCTTAATCGTATCATCTGGATTTTTCACTTTAATCTGCAACAACATTTTGTCGAGATTTGCTACTTTGGCATTAGCAATAAACCTTAAGGTGTATTGACCATTAATTGCCGCTGTTAGTAAGTCGACCGCGATAGGTTGAGCACGTAGCAATAACGCTTGCTTATATTCGCGTTCAAAGACTTTATTACCAACCCTAACTAATAATTCATAATGACCAATTGGCTTATCAAGATTAAGTCGGCCGGTAAACACCCCATCACCAGAGCGCGCGTCTAAGCCCAAGCCATTATCAATAAAGTCGCCTATGATAAAAGTGCCTGCACCAAAGTTGCTATGTTGTGGATTATCAGAACTGCGTAAATATACTTCATGGCTAATTAGGTCATCAACCTGACCAATTTTTAATAACCTATTATTAAATTTTAATGACGAGGTTAATTTTATTTTTTCACCAGCAAATAATTCCGTCGGGATAGGATTAACAACAAGATGGAGCGAAGTCGCTAACCTTATTTCACTGCTCGGTAAAATATCACCAATAATTTGCCAAGGGCCAATCTGAGGTTGAGTGATTTCGATCATGTCCCCCGCATTGCCGTCCATCCATTTAACATTTTCATGTTTGCGGTTGGCATAAAGTTTACTGCCGTCGGGCTGAACTAAGATAATAGGCGCAGACTCTGGCACCCGATCGATAATAAACACAATTTTATCGATCGCCTGATCAACTCGAAACCGATTAGATAACAACCGCAACTTCTGGGTCTGCTGCAATGACGTTTTTTCACTGGCATTCTGCGCCGCCAAAGTAGGTGCTGCCAATACGGTGCTTAGCACCATTAAGCATGCTAACCGCCCCAGTCGTTTACCTAGCCTTATTCTATTCACATGTTCTCCCTGAAAAAATCAGTGTTACTCCAAGTCCTACGATTTACTGATTAGGCAGCCACAAACAACTGCCGCCAGCATCCTTAACAATATTGAGTCGTGATTGATGTGCTTCAAGTTCAGCAGCTGATGCTTTTATCACCGACAATACTAATGCAGGATCGATGCCGGCATTAGTATTGTTCGCTAAGCCCTTATCTTGCGCCAGTGACAAGTTAAAAGCTGTTTGGCCACCCGTCATTGTTAAATAGACTTCGGCGAGGATCTCAGCATCTAACAATGCGCCGTGTAATTCACGTGAAGAGTTATCGATAGCATAGCGCTTACATAACGCGTCAAGGCTATTACGCTGACCGGGGTGGATCTGCTTAGCCATCACTAGCGTATCAAGGATCCCGCTCATGTCGGCCGTTTTAGGAATGCCACTGCCTAGCAAGCCAAACTCATAATCCATAAACGAGACATCAAAGGGTGCATTATGAATAATCAGTTCAGCGCCTTCGATAAACTCAATAAACTCTTGGGCTATATCACCAAATCGTGGTTTATCCCGTAAAAACTCATCGCTAATACCGTGAACTTTAAATGCCTCTTCATCGACTAAACGCCCAGGATTGAGATAGACATGATAATGACGCCCGGTTAACCGGCGATTGACGACTTCAACACAGCCAATTTCAATGATTTTATGGTCAAGGTGAATCGCTCCACCAGCTTGGTTCATACCCGTAGTTTCGGTATCTAACACAACCTGACGATTATAAGTTTGTAACGCCATCGAGTGACTCTTTAAAATAGGTAAATAATGATTAATTGTATAGTAACAAGTTGGCGTCGGTGCGCAAACATATTAAGTAGCAGTTGCGACAACGCAGGCCAGTAATTATTGCTAAAACGATGGCGGGGTGATGTTAGCCATTATCATTTTGCATTGTGACGACTGGTGACAAGACTGATTTAGGCTTTAACTTCCACCGTGGTTTGACTGGGGTTAATGGTCGCACTAATTTTTTGGCCAAAATGAGATAAAAAGACCCTAGCTGCGGGACATTATGCGCCATCAGCTGCTGCAGATAATAAGTTCTGCTTGGTTTCATCATCAAACTTGAGTAAATCGCCTTTTGCTCAGCAATCACCTTATAACCCAATACCCCTAACCAGTCTTTAACTCGTGACTGAGTAAAGAACCTGCCATTGTAAGGGTACTTATGACTAAGTGGCGGACTAAATCGTGCCAGCCCCAGTGGACTTAGCGGATTTAAGCCGATAATAATGACATGGCCTCCGGCCACGGTTACCCGATTTACTTCCCGTAATACTTGATGTGGATTATGGTGATAGTTAAGCGACAAGCTTAACAAACAGGCATCAACACTCGATTCAGAAAATGGTAATCGCGCAATGTCGGCGACAACATCGGTCCCAAATAATGGCGAAACACTCACCTGATGGCTAATGTTACAGGCTGAGGTGTCAATGGTATCGCTTAACGAGCCCAGCTTAAGTAGGTGATAACCAAACATTCTCGGCCACCACGGGGTTAATTGCTCGTTAACTTGGTCAAGCAACCACTGCCCTTGCGCCAGCTCATGCCAGTTCGCTGGAGGTAATACTCGATGATTATTAAATGCAGGTCGATAGAACATACGCTAATTTCGTTGTTTAATTGTTAATTATCATACTCCAGCCAAAAAAAAAATCACCTAATTCGGTGATTTTTATCTGTCAATGGCTACTTTGACTAACTCATTGCCATCAACATTGACGCAGGATCTTCAAGGTATGACTTCCATAAATTACAGAACCTAGCAATCGTTGCGCCATCAATCACCCGATGATCGCCAGACCAACTCACTTGCATTATCTTGCGCGCTTCAACCTGACCATTAGCATCAAAGCGCGGCAACGTTTGCAGTTTACCTAACGCCACAATCGCCACTTCTGGCTTGTTAATAATTGGCGTAGCAATGGTACCACCTAAGGCACCAATATTAGAGATTGTGATTGTACCGCCCCGTAAATCAGGCTGGGTTAAACGCCCTATTCGCGCAGCATCTGTTAGTCGAGTGACTTCATTAGCCACGTCAATAATAGATAAGTTTTGAACCTGTTTAATATTAGGCACTAATAAACCAATTTTACTATCTACTGCCATGCCAATGTTATGATTTGAAAAATAACGAATTTGATCTGCTGCATCATTTAATTGGCTATTAAGAATAGGGAATTGATTAATTGCTAATGACATTGCCTTAATGAAAAATGGCATCATCGTCAGCTTTACCCCTTGCGCCTGATACGACTCCTTGAGTTTAGCCCGTAAAGCAACCAACTCAGTCATGTCAATTTCTTCGCAATAAGTGAAATGCGGAATTGTCGATACTGACGCCACCATTTGACGGGCCATTGCCGCTTTAATACCTTTTAATGGTTCAACTCTCGATGATTCGAAATCGGTTGCCATGCCAGCAGTATCGTTATTTGACGTTGGTGCCACTGCTTGCTTAACCACTGGAGTGACGCTTTGAGCACCTTGGTTGTCCGTTTGATTAAAGCTAATCACATCTTCTTTATAGATCCGACCGTTTTTACCCGAACCTTGAACCTGGCTTAGATCAGTATTTAGCTCGCGCGCAACGCGGCGTACCGCTGGGCTAGCTATCGCTTTTTTGTTGTTGGCAGTGCGATCTACACTAACACTTGCAAGTGCCTCAGGCTGACTGACAACGTCTGACACGACATTATCCTTAGCGGTTACTTGTGTTGCTGCTGTTACGACTTGGTAACTAAACAACGGGGCATGTACTTGAGCCACTCCACCCTTTTTACAAAATAATTGAGTAATAATTCCGGCTTCCATGGCGGGAATCTGCACCAGCGCTTTATCGGTCATCACATCAACTATCGGTTGGTCTTCAACAATGCTATCCCCAACCGCCACCAGCCAATCGACGACTTCACACTCGACAATGCCTTCACCAATATCGGGTAAAACAAAGTGTTTTATTAACTCTGCAGTGACGTCGGACGAATTCTCGTTGCCAGCGGGCGAAGGTGCAATTTCCACCGCTGCTTCTTGCACGTCCGCTGTGGGCTCTATGGCAAACAATGGGGCATGAACCTTAGCAATATCGCCTTTGTTGTAATAAAGGCGGGTCACCACGCCGTCGTGCATTGACGGAATTTGCACTAATGCTTTATCAGTCATGACATCGGCCACGGGTTGATCTTCTTTTACTGTTTCGCCTTCTGCAACTAGCCACTCGACCAGTTCACATTCAATAATACCTTCGCCAATATCGGGCAATAAAAAATCTTGTGCCATTGTGCCTGTTCCTTAACACTATTTGAGCGACTTACGTGGCTCTTAAACTGTATTAAGTGGAGCGATTGTCTTACTCCACAAAAATGCTATTACCGTGATTTAGAAATTTACAGTACGTTTGATCGCTTCATAAATTTTTAATTGATCAGCACAGTATTCTTTTTCTTGAACTAATGGATAAGGGGTATCTAATCCACAGACACGGCTAATTGGTGACTCAAGGTGTAAGAAACATTCCTGCTGAATCGTCGCAGCGATTTCACCCGCAAAGCCACCAGTTAACGGCGCTTCATGGCTTATCAATAACCGACCAGTTTTACTCACTGATTTTGCGACGGTTTCAACATCCCAAGGTAATAGAGTTCGCAGATCGATCAATTCACAAGAAATGCCATCATTGGTTGCTAAAGTCATCGCTTGCTCGATAACTTCCATTTGAGCGCCCCAACCAAGCAATGTAATATCGCTACCCTCAGTGATTACTTCTGCCTCGCCAAGCGGTATTTCATAAGCTTGTTCTGGCACTTCGCCAACCGAAGCGCGATACAGTCGTTTCGGCTCAAAAAAGATCACTGGGTTATCATCGTTTATCGCCGCCAGTAACAAACCCTTGGCTTGATAAGGATTGCGAGGCACCACAATTTTTAGCCCTGGCGTGCCAGTGAAATAAGCTTCAGGTGATTGTGAGTGATATAAACCACCGGCAATACCACCACCATAAGGCGTACGAATAACTAAAGATCCAACATTAAATTCATTGCCACTACGGTAGCGAAACTTAGCCGTTTCATTAACAATTTGGTCAAAGGCCGGGAAAATATAATCCGCAAATTGGATTTCTGCAATCGGTACTGCTCCTTGAGCGGCCAAACCATTTGCAAAACCAATAATACCTTGCTCTGTTAGCGGTGTATTAAAACAGCGATCTTTACCGTACTTGTCTTGCAAGCCACTAGTCGAACGAAAAACCCCACCGAAATGGCCAACATCTTCACCAAAACATAACACCCGATCGTTCGTCGCCATCGCAATGTCAAGCGCATCATTAATTGCGCGTAATAAATTCATTTGTGCCATTAATGCTGCTCTCCCGAGGTGGTAGGATAAGATTGCGGATACTTTGCAAGATGTGAACGTAATTGTGTTAACTGTTGCTGTAAGTGCTTTGGAATATCACTGTAAACATCACTGACTAATTCGACTAACATTGGCGTGGGTTCTTTTTCTGACACTTTTAATTGCGCTAAGATCTGGGTGCGGTATTTTTCGTATAATGCATCTTCTTGCGCTTGATCCCACCAGCCCTGCAGTTCAATCCACGTTTTAAACCGTAATACGCCATCAATCTTTTCCCACAGCGCCTCTTCTTCTTTAGAGCGGTAACCGCTTGGATCATCTGAGGTAGAGTGAGCTCCTAAACGATAACTCATTGCTTCAATTAAAACAGGTTTGTGATGTTCAAGGGCATATTTACGCGCTTGCTGAGTCGCTAACAACACCGCTAAACAATCGTTACCATCAACCCGCATCGTCTTAATGCCGTAACTAACCCCGCGTGGTGCAATACCATCACCTGCATACTGATCTTCAGTTGAGGTTGAAATTGCATAGCCGTTATTACGGCAATAAAATATCGTCGGCGATTTTAATACCGCCGCCATGTTTAATCCAGCGTGAAAATCACCTTCAGATGCAGCGCCTTCGCCAAAATAACACATAGTTAAGGCGTTGATACCTTGCAATTTTTGACCATAGGCATAACCCGTCGCCTGAGGAATTTGAGTGGCCAATGGTGACGAAATCGTCATGTAATTTAGTTCTTTTGAACCATAATGAATCGGCATTTGCCGACCTTTACCCAAATCCTTGGCATTTGAAAACATTTGATTCATAAAATTTTCAAGACTAAAGCCACGAAATGCTAACGCGCCCTGCTCACGATACTGAGCCATAATCATGTCATGATCTGACAGCCCAGCTGCGCTACCAATAATCGAAGCTTCCTCACCCTTACAGGTCATGTAAAAACTAATACGCCCTTGTCGCTGCGATGCCACCATGCGTTCATCAAGCACCCGGGTAAATACCATGGTGTCGTATATCTTTAATGCCAGTGTTTTATCAATCTCAGGCATTGCCGCTTCAGCATACAAGCTGCCATCTTGTTGCAAAACTTTTAAGACCGGAATAACCAGCGCATCTGCATCCACAAAATATGGCTGATGAACGATGTTATCCGACTGTTGTTCAGGTCGATTCATGATGATCCTTTTATGTCTCGTCGCGCCGGTTACTCGATTTACCATCCGAGAAACTTATGTCATCGTACTGCACATTAAAAGCGTGGGTGCGATAGCGACAGCGGCATGAGTTATTTATTATTAATCATGATTAAGTGGTGTTTTAACTAACATAACACGACTTAGAGTTAAGATACTTTACCTTTACGTAAAGATTGAGACAATATTTAGCAGGAGTTTGGGCAGAGATTTGTGACGAGAGATAGAACAGATCTGTAACTAAATATTTACAGACCTGTTAAATTGGCGACCGCATCAAGGGTGATACTGTTATACCAATTGTTTTACAAGCTGGTTGGTACAACCATCAACACAGCGCGGTTACCATTAGCAACATTGGCATTAGGAAAAACAATCGCCTCGCCTTTGTGCTCAATCTTGTATTCTAGCTCACCTTGCGTTGCTAATTTAAAACCAACCGGGAAACTGGTGAAATTAACGACATCATCAGCAAAATGGAACTCAAAGTCGTCATGATGCTTATCAATCGCGCGACAAACCTTAAACAGATTAAAATCTTGCTCGCGGTAATCAATCAATTGCATATCTTGACCTGACAACATTGCTTTTAATGTTTGTTTAACTTCGATAAAGCGGGTCATATCATTTTCACCAAATGGACGAACCTTGCCTAATTCAACCGTAAAGGCATGCGCACCAAAGTTAACCGAGGAAAAATAACTGAATGTTGTCGTTGGCGCATTTGACAGTAAAATTGTGCTGACACCACTGGCTGCTAAAATCTGCAACTGGCGAGTATTGTGTTTTTCACCGTGTAAAAATGGATACACTGCAAATTTTTCATTTTTTGAGCCACGAATTGCGGTATGTAAATCGTAATGAATACGCTCATTAGATTCAGGCTGGCCTTGATAAAAACGCGCAACGTATTGCTCTAATTTTTTGGCGCGAATACGTTCGTGATTGGTTAAACCCGATGGCATTGAGTGAGCGCCATTAAACAAACGGTTCATATTTTCTTGGACAAAGCGTAGGCCAATATTCATTGACGCTGGATTACCAAAAATGAACAGAACCCTAGTCGCTAGCTCAATGGTACCGTCGAGGATTTGATTAATAAAGCCATTACAAATTTCAATCGGGGCTGTTTCATTACCATGGATCCCACTTGATAAAATAACATCGCAAGTCGTCGCTTGTGCTGGTGTAAATGCGATAACACCCGTATCCCAAACTTCAACCTGAGTGCCATTGGCTAATGAAAAGTTAAAAGCCTGTTCAATACTCCACTCGTGGTGGCGACTAAATGAAAGAAAATCCTGACCGTCAAAATGATTAGTCACGCAAACTCCGAAAATTAGTTAAATTAGAATACCGCGTGATTGTAACCTGAATAAGCAATAATATATATGTCGCGTCGACCGATAATAAAACGCTCAAAATAAGAACAGCTCTAAATAATCAGGGTAGAATTACCCCATTGATGAGTGTTTATAAACATACTAACTACCACAAACGATCAGAATAATACCGTCATTTGTGGCACAATAGTTTAGTTGTAACCGCGAATATAAGATGTCGTGACAACATCGATATCAGCAGTCGTTTTTTTATTGCCAACTGATTGGGTTGTATGACCTGGCGACTTTTTAACTGCTGGCATCGTTTTTTCAAATTCCAGAACCTGATCAGCCAAATGATTAGTTTGGTCATTTTTTAAGATCTGTTTTACTTTTTCCATTCCTATTCCCCTTGGCTTAATACCAATCCCATTAATTAACTGCTCACCTGAGCTTGATAAAATAAATTAATCGGGCGCATTGTCTAAATTAATTCTCTCTACGCACAACCAGATCATAAATTTAATGTCATTGGTATAACGAATGATCCTAGCATTAGCTCGTATTAATTCGTCTCGTATCGATAATTATCATTAAAACACACCAGTACTGAATCACAACTGAACTAATTCAATTTTCATATTGTTTATTCATCTATATCACGGTAATTGTAGTTAAAAATATCGTCGCTGCCTTATTTATATTCGAAATATTATTTCTGATAGCTCACGCCATTCTCGATGAACCATTGCTACATTAAATCGCGCACGATACAATCAAGTGAGATTTAATTTACGGAGCTAACCATGCAACCTTTTTACCAATTATCAGCAAGCAGCCTGCAACATAAAAATATTGAGATGAATCAATATCAAGGCAAAGTCGTGCTCATTGTTAATACCGCCAGTAAGTGTGGGTTAACGCCTCAGTATGAAGGACTACAAGCCTTGCATAAAAAATATCAAGCACAAGGGTTGGTCATTTTAGGCTTTCCTTGCAATCAGTTTAAAGAGCAAGAGCCTGGAAACAGCAGCCAAATTTCACAGGGATGTTTGCTAAATTACGGCGTTGAGTTTCAGATGTTTGATAAAATCGAGGTCAATGGTGACAATGCTCATCCTGTTTATCAATTTTTGACTGGTTCCCTACCGGGAATATTTGGCCGTAGTATAAAATGGAATTTCACTAAGTTTTTAATCGGCCGTGATGGTCAGCCAATTAAACGTTTTGCCCCGATTAGCAAGCCAGCCGCGCTCGAGTCACATATCCTAAAAGCCTTAGGATAAAAATCAATGTCGGCTTCCAATGATCATTACCAACAATTAGACCAACAGCTGTGTTTTCCGCTTTACGCTGCCTCACGTTTAGTGACGCGTTTATACCAGCCTTTACTGGAACAGCACGGTTTAACCTACCCACAATATATTGTGCTAATGATTTTATGGCAAAGTGATGGCATTAGTGTCAAAGCTATTGGCCAGCAAGCATTACTAAATAGTAATACTTTAACGCCACTGCTAAAAAGAATGGAACACGCTAATATCGTTAGCCGCATTCGAAATCAAGCTGACGAACGATTAGTCAATATTCATTTAACCCAAGACGGCTGGGACTTAAAACAACAATTGGCTTGTATTCCAGAGCAACTGTTTAAAAAGTCAAAACTTGATCTTGACCAAGCTCAGCAATTAAAGGGGTTATTAAGCCAACTGCTGCAGTCAATAGATTGATGATGGTGGTGGTATTCGAATTGCTATTCTTGACGTTAATAAATTTTGATAACCTAGTGACAAACTCTGTTTGTCACTAGGCTATCAACGTGATTTTGACAACTACTGCGAGTTAGTCCATGAATCACGCAGTCCAACCGTACGGTTAAAGACTAAATGTTCAGCACTGCTGTCTTGGCTATCTGCACAGAAATACCCTTCACGTTCAAATTGGTATGCCATTTCAGCTGGTGCAGTGGCTAATGAAGGTTCAACGATCGCATCTGGAAATACAACCAACGACTGCGGGTTTAACACCGATTCAAAATCTTCAGCGGCAGCAGGATTGACTACATTAAACAAACGATCATAAACACGTATCTCAGCACGAATACCTTCTGAAGCGCTTACCCAATGAATAACACCTTTAACACTGCGGCCATCACTCGGTTTTTTACCTAAGGTTTCAGGATCGTAACTACAATAAATAGTGGTTATCTCGCCAGCTTCATTTTTATCACAACGTAACGCTTTAATCACATAACCATTACGTAATCTAACTTCTTTATCAATGACTAAACGCTTGTACTTTTTATTAGCTTCTTCTCTAAAATCACTGCGATCAATGTAAACTTCTCGTGTGAAAGGAACTAATCGCGAACCCATTGTTTCATCTTTTGGATGATTAGGCGCATTAAGCTGCTCAACTTGATCTGTTGGGTAGTTTTCGATAATCAGTTTAATCGGATCTAATACCGCCATCGCACGTGGTGCACGGCTGTCTAAGTCTTCACGAATACAGCTTTCTAGCGCGCCCATTTCAATGGTGTTTTCTTGTTTGGTCACGCCAATTCTTTTACAAAATTCAACGATCGATTGCGACGTATAACCACGACGACGTAAACCAGCAATCGTTGGCATGCGCGGGTCGTTCCAGCCATCCACTAAATTGTTTTCTACCATTGTCGCCAACTTGCGCTTAGACATGACGGTATATTCTAGATTTAATCGCGAAAACTCAATTTGTTGCGGGTGACATTCAAGTGAAATATTGTCCAAGACCCAGTCATAAAGAGGACGATGATCTTCAAATTCTAAGGTACACAATGAATGAGTGATATTTTCCAACGCATCAGAAATACAATGGGTAAAATCATACATCGGGTAAATACACCACTTATCACCGGTCTGATGGTGCTCAACAAAGCGGATCCGATAAAGGATTGGATCGCGCATTTTGATATTAGGTGATGCCATGTCAATTTTTGCGCGTAGGCTATATTGACCTTCAGCAAATTCACCGTTACGCATCCGACTAAACAAGTCTAAATTTTCTTCAACACTGCGTTCACGCGCGGGGCTAGGCTTGCCAGGTTTGGTCAAGGTGCCACGATACTCTCGCATTTCTTCGGCATTGAGATCACAAATAAACGCTTTACCATTGTTAATTAACTCAACAGCAAAGCCGTAAAGTGCCTCGAAGTTATCCGAGCTATAACGAATGTCACCCTGCCACTTAAAACCAAGCCATGAAACGTCTTCTTTAATCGAATTTACGAAATCGATATCTTCTTTTAACGGGTTGGTATCATCAAAGCGCAAATTAGTTTGCCCTTGATAGTCATGACCAATCCCAAAATTAAGACAAATAGACTTGGCGTGACCAATATGCAAATAGCCATTAGGCTCTGGCGGGAAACGTGTCACTACACTGGTATGCTTGCCACTGGCTAAGTCTTTATCAATAATATTTCGAATAAAATTGGTTACTTTTACGGCTTCTTGGCTCATTAGACCCTCAAAATAAAACACTGAACATAAATTATGAGTCATGATCTCTTATTTACGTACAATTCACAATACTCCAATGACCTAGATGCTCGATAAATCAATAAATTTTTCAGTTGCGTGAAGCGCATAATAGCCGACTAAATAGCGTCCATAAAAAAACCCATCACAAGGATGGGCTTTTCTTAAACGATAGTCGCTAGCTAAACTTAGTTAAAGCTAATTTTTACCATTACGCGACGATCGCGAGAGTTGTTCGCAATATCATCGTTAATCAAACTTTCTTCACCGTGAGAAACTACTTTAACATCGCTGTTATTAAGGTTCCAGTTCGCTTTAATGTGCTTCACTACTACTGCAGCGCGGCGCTCAGATAGCGCTTGGTTATAATCGGCATTACCAACGGCTGATGCAAAACCACTCACATTAATAGACTCAACCCGATCGCTGTCCAACTCACGCTGGGCGTTGGCTAAAATATCTAGCGCCTCAGTTGTTAATGCACTGCTGTCATTATCAAAATAAACATTAACTTGTAATGGCTTTAATACAACAACAGGTGCTGGTACAGGCGCAGGCTTAACAACAGGCGCTGGAGCTGCAATGATTACGGGTGCAACAACGGCAACAGGTGCAGGAATAGCGCCAAAGGTATAACGTAAACCAGCTGAAACAACATCAGTTACCGTGTCAAAGTCATAACGTTCCCATTCAACCATTAATGAGGTATTCTTTAAAACATCAAATGACATGCCAACGCCATAAAACGCGCCATTGTCTGAGCTATCGTTAGTGGCGTGTTGGCCAGTATATTCACCTGGCGCATAACCAGGCGCTGGGCTAACAGTCAAAGAGCCGCCACCAATACCATCGATCAAGCGGTTTTTACGACCACTAAAATGTGCTAAACCAAATTTAACATGTGCATTTACACTGTTTGAAAATGGGATATTGTAAATTGCTGAAGCACCATAAGCTCGGCCGCCAATCGATTCAAGAGCTGAACGACTGTCATAGTCTTCTACCACACCTAAATCGGTGTAATTAAGCGCTAACGCGATCTTATTATTAAAACGGTAACCAGTGCTCGCTTTCCAAGCACGACGTTTGTAAGACAACTTATCAGTGTTGAATATGTCTTCTTGACCATAGCTTTTAGCTTGACCTGCATCAGCTTGAACATACCAGCCTTTTTCAACATCGGTTTGTTGAGCCATTACTGATGTTGAAGCCAACAGGAGACCTGCAGCTATTGGAGTGAGAATTGTTCGTGTAGTTATTAATGTCATTGTCACATTGTCCTTGTAAATAAAAATATACTCTGAGATAAACTATATTGTTTATGTAGCTATCTCTATTTTAATATGTTGTAAAACGCGTTGTAGTTGTATCTATATTGTCTATTAAAACAACTTGGCCCTGAATTGAAGCTTAACGACTCAGAATAAGCATTTTAACATTTACATTAAAAGCACAAAACTGTTTTAAGTCTCGAAATAAACTAAATATAACGATCAACACCAGAGTTATTCACTAAGATCCATTTAGTTTGTTTATTCTAGATGGTAGTTTAGTCTTGTCTGAACATCTATTGTACTTATGGTTGAAACAATTACACTAAAAAAATTGTTACGCTGTAAAAACACCCTAAAAAATAAAGGTAACCATGGATCAATTTAACTATCTATTGGGTAAAGCGCTGTGGTTTATTGTTGCGCCGAGTCATTTATTACTTTTAATGCTGGTATTGTCTGTGGTTATTTTAAAAACAAAGCCACGGTTAAGCCACCAGCTTAGTATTAGTGTGACATTCTTGTTGTTAATCTTCGCATTTAGCCCAGTGGAGCATCTTATTCTGGGTACGCTCGAACAACATATTACGCCGCCAACCACATTATCAAATGTCGATTCTGTTGTCGTTTTAGGCGGCGGCCAACAAAGAAAACAAAGCTACCTATTTCCCTACAGTGGATTTGGCCAGCATAACGGCCGACTTATTGCGGCAATTGATTTAGCAAAAAAACTCAAGGTGCCCTTAATTTTTGTCGGCGGAAAATTGCGTAAAGATAGCAATAATTATCGTGAATCTCACTCGCTCGAGATGTTGTTATCGCTAGCTGATTTTTCCCCAGCAATGGTATTTATCAACGATGACTCTAACGATACTTATGATAATGCCCGCCAAGCAAAAACTATGCTATTAAAGCAACAATTGAGTCATAGCTTGCTAATTACCTCCGCGGCTCATATGCCACGCGCTGTAGGCGTATTTAAACAACAAGCTATCACCGTCACGCCTTTTCCAGTCGAATATAAGGTAGGTAAATCACCACAGTGGTTTACTCAGCCCAGTTTAGTTAAAAAGCTCTATTTAATTGAGTATGGCCTGCATGAATGGTTAGGATTGCTCAAGTATTATCTATTGGGCATGACCCAAGCTTTCTTACCTGATAAATAGCACAATAAAACGTATTATAGCGCCAGCAATTGATACCGTTTTTCGGTAACTCATGGTATAAATAGCACACTATAAACATCTTTTTTTTATTCAATCTATCATTTGGGAAATTTTCATGTTTGAAGCGGTCAAAATGGCACCAGCAGATCCAATTCTTGGTTTAACCGAAACCTTTAAGAATGATGCTCGCGCACATAAAATCAATCTTGGTGTCGGCATTTACAAAACAGACGCTGGCCAAACTCCGGTATTAAACTGTGTAAAAAAAGCGGAAGCAATTTTACTCGACAATGAGAAAACCAAGTCTTATTTGAGCATTGAAGGCAACGCGGCTTACGCTAAATGTGTTCAAGCACTATTATTTGGCGCTGACAACTCAATTATCTCCGATCAACGAGCAATTACCGCGCAAGCTCCTGGTGGTACTGGCGCATTGCGCATTGCTGCTGATTTCCTTGTCGGACAACTTGGCATTAAACGCATTTGGGTGAGTAACCCGACGTGGGCTAACCATGGCAATGTTTTTAAAACGGCTGGCTTAGAAGTTGTGGAATACGATTACTACAATGCACAAACCAAGTCGATCGACTTCGATGGCATGTTAGAGTCATTATCACAAGCGACCAGTGAAGATGCTGTATTGCTACATGGTTGTTGTCACAACCCAACAGGTATCGATCCAACACCGGAGCAGTGGCAACAAATTGCAGATTTAGGCAGCAAGCAACAGTTTTTAGCTTTATTTGATTTTGCATATCAAGGCTTTGGTGCTGGTATTGACGAAGATGCTCATGGTTTACGTGTATATGCAGCTCAAAACACAGAATTACTGGTTGCTAGCTCGTTCTCTAAAAACTTCGGTCTTTATAATGAGCGTGTTGGTGCACTAACTTTAGTTGCGCAAGACAATGCGACGGCAACGTCTGCCTTTAGCCAAATAAAATCAATTATTCGTGCTAACTACTCTAACCCACCATCACATGGTGCGGCTGTCGTTACTACCGTTTTAAACGATCCACAATTAACGCAAGAGTGGCACGAAGAAGTAGCGCAAATGCGTCAACGAATTCACCAAATGCGCCTGCTGTTTGTTGAAACGTTAAAAACTTATGGTGCAACCGGCGATTTCTCTTTTATCAGCGCTCAAAATGGCATGTTCTCATTCTCAGGCTTAAACAAAGCGCAAGTTGAGACCCTAAAAACAACCCATGCTGTTTATATTGTTGGTTCTGGCCGTATCAGTGTTGCGGGCATGACAACCCACAACATGGACGCGTTATGTAAAGCAATAGCTGCTGTGCTATAACGACTTAATAACTGGCTTGGTGATAACAATGACCAAGCCAGTTTTTTTAATTTTAACTGGTATTAAACGCTTGCTCACTACAATCTATTTTTTCTCAAAAATAGACAAATTCAATTCCACACAATCACCCAGCCAATAAGCATATTTGGTGTGATCGATAAAATCATCACCAGTGACTCCATGAACAAAAATACTTAAGCCATTGCGATGCTGATCTAGCCATGTAATAAAACGATCAAAGTCATTATTGGTAAAGCTAATTTGGCAACTCCACATTAAGTGTGGCCCAACCAATTTTTGATGTACTCGGCCAATATTTAAATTAAACAGCGCGCCAGCATGCTCACTCAAGTCTATCGCTTGGGCCAAAGTCGCTTGGTCAAAATAAAGATGGGCATGATAATTAAGATGGTTATTAATTGGATAGTTGGCTGCTGTCATAAGTTTAGCTCCTAGAATTCATTAACACTATAATGCTAATTGGCAGAAAGTACCCTGCACCAATGCCTTTAAATCGGTTGGATTTAATTCGATATCAAGACCTCGGCGCCCGGCGCTGACATAAATAGTGGCATAGTCTTGCGCAGAGCTATCAATAAATGTTTTCAAGCGCTTTTTCTGTCCTAGCGGGCTAACACCACCGAGCACATAACCCGTGGCGCGTTCAACCTCGACCGGCGCTGCCATTACTGCTTTTTTTGCCCCTGCCGCTTTGGCTAAACTTTTCATATTCAGTTTCATCACGACAGGCACTATCGCAACCGCCAGCTGTTTTTCATCAAGACTAACCACTAAGGTTTTAAAAATCTGCTGGTGTGCGACATTGAGTTTTTGAGCCGCTTCTAAACCATATGACTGACTTGCACTGTCGTGCGAATATTCATGAACGATGTAACTTATTTTTTGCTTTTTTGCGACTAAAATTGCTGGTGTCATTGTTTTTTCGCCAATTTTTTAAGTACTTTTTCGTGCCACTCTGGTGCTAACGCTTTAATGTCAGCGGCTATTGTTAATACCGCTATTGCATCGGTATAACTTCGATCGTAATAAGCCCGAAACAGCGCCTCGACCGAGACCGTTTTATTGACTGTTTTGTTTACTGTCACAAGATCTTCTGGCGAGATATAGCCTTGCTTTATCACGCGAAAATATATGCCAGTTGCATAGCTTTTAGTAAACAAATTGGGAATTTTCTTATTGTCTAACGCAATGCCTAATTTAAAACAAGGAACACGAGGCTGACTGACTTCTAATAGCGTATCGCCGATAACTAACTGGTCTCCAATGCAAAGTTGCGCTTCAGACAATGCGCTTATCGTTAAATTTTCACCAAAAACACCATAGCTTAATTCCGGCCGGCCCAAAGTTTCTCGCCAATAGCTGTAATGGTCTGATGAAAAACCATAAACCGCTTTATGCGTGCCCCCATGGTGAATAAGATCAGCTTGACCATCTCCAGCCATATTGTCCTTATCAACATAGACCCGGTGCTTAACTGCCTGTTTAAAAATCCCGGTCGATAGCTGCTTTCCCAGATACTCGACTAGGGTCGGCTGAGCAATATTTATTGAAACGACTTTCATGAAAAATCCATTGGCTAAGTGAATAAAATGCTAATTTATAAAAGGAACTTTACCATAAACATCACTAATTTGAATATGCTTTGAGCGAGCTTAAGTCACTAAAACTAGCCCTAAGCAGTGGCGGTATCTCAGGATAACATTTATCTAAATACGCTTGAGTTCCGGATCTGGCTAGAATAGATCAACTTAAGCGTTATATTATGGTTAGAGCAATCGCCATAATAACGAGTCCTGATGTTAACTAAAACCAGCCTAACCGACAGTATCTGCCATAAAGCAAGATTGGCACGCGATCCTCGTTTTGACGGTCGCTTTTTTACCGCGGTAACAACCACCAAAATTTACTGCCGTTGTATTTGTCCGGCCACGCCACCGCATGAAAAAAATGTTCAATATTTTTTCACGGCCAGTGCCGCCGCTCATGCCGGTTATCGGCCATGTTTGCGTTGCCGGCCAGAAAGCGCGCCCGGTTCTTGGGCTTGGCTCGGGGTAGAAACGACGCTCAGCAGAGCGTTAAGTTTGATCGATAACGGCGCGTTACAAGATGGCTCATTACCAGATCTGGCGACGCGCTTAGGCATAAGCGATCGCTACTTACGCCAACTCTTTAATAGCCAGCTCGGCATATCGCCCAAAGCCTACGCACTTTATCAGCAATGTTTGTTTGCAAAACAGTTATTACACCAAACGAACTTGCCCATTAGTGAGATTGCACTAGCCAGTGGTTTCTCCAGCATCCGCCGCTTCAACGATTACTTTGTCTCAAAGCTGCACTTAACCCCGTCACAAGTGAGAAAAAGCAATCGTGCAACACCCACAAATACCCTGATGCTCAAACTATACTATCGACCCCCCTATAACTGGGACGCGATGCACAAATTTTTAAGTGCCCGTGCAATTGATCTCTTAGAGTGTTGTGATAATCACGGCTACGGTCGAACATTTAATTGGGCGGGATCCGTCGGATCTTTTGATGCTTGCCACGTTGCTGATAAACACCGATTCGACGTCACACTTGAGGTAAATAATCTCACGAACCTTAAAGCCATTGTGACGAACATTCGACGAATTTTAGATTTGAACTTAGACGCCCAAGCCGTTGAACAAGATTTAAATATAAGTATCGGCCCCTACTTTCCACTAACAACAGGCTTACGACTACCCGGAATCTGGACCATGTTTGAAGCGGGGATCCGCGCAATTTTAGGCCAACATATCTCGGTCACTGCTGCGCGAAATTTAGTCATCCAATTGGTCAGCCAATTAGGTCAAGAAATTAAGCTTGGCAATGGTCATTCATCAGAGAGTAAGCGCTTATTTCCAACCCCCGAGGCAATTGCTAATAGTGAGCTTGAGTTCTTTAAAATGCCGAAATCGCGTAAACAAGCCTTGCGCAACTTAGCCCAGCATTATCTCACTCATCAACAACCTGACAATCCAGAGCCGTGGTTAGACCTAAAAGGCATTGGCCCTTGGACAGTTGATTATGCCAAAATGCGCGGGTTAAGTGATCCTGACATTTTTCTAGCTGGGGATTTAGGCATAAAAAAAGCGCTACAAAAAAACAGCGATCAAACCGCCAGCTCTTTTTCCCCAGAGCAAGCTAGCCCGTGGCGTAGTTATTTAACATTTCAATTATGGAGCCAATAATGCATTTTATTGATTACCTCGACAGCCCATTAGGCACCCTTGAAATTCAAGCTTCTGAGCTTGGCATCACGCAAGTAATTTTTTGCGGCTCGCAACACCAAGCAATTAATGCCAATGCGCTCACTGCTCGTTGTAAAACTCAGCTGCAGCAATATTTTAATCACCAGCGGAAAAATTTCCAATTGCCGCTCGACTTACAAGGTAGTTTGTTTCAACAATCTATTTGGGCCTGTTTGACCCAAATACCCTTTGGCACCAGCAGGTCATACCTTGATATTGCTAAGATGATCGGTAATCAAAAAGCGGTGCGAGCTGTCGGTGGTGCTAACGGCAGAAACCCAATTAGTATAATTGTGCCCTGTCATCGAGTTATCTCAAGTAGCGGTAAATTAACGGGTTATGCCGGTGGCATCGAGCGTAAGTTATGGTTATTAAAACACGAAGGCATTACGACAAAGCAAACTGCTGACATTACACAACTTAACAACACCATTAGCTCTCGCCAACAAAAAACCGAGTTTTTAAGCTGATAAAAGAGCACACGGCTGTGCTAATTCAATTGTAATAAGTCCCACATATTGCCATAAAGATCTTCAAAAACGGCCACCGTGCCATAATCTTGTTCTTTCGGTGGCCTAACAAACACAATATTATCCGCGACCATTCGGTGATAATCGCGCCAAAAGTCATCAGTATTTAAAAACAAAAAGACCCGACCTCCTGTTTGATTACCGACAAAGTCCTGCTGCTGAGGTTTTGACGCTTTAGCCAGCAATAAACTTACGCCATTTGACCCCGGCGGTGCGACAACCACCCAGCGCTTGTCTTGCTCAGGTTGATAGGTATCTTCTACTAAGATAAATTTTAATTTATTAACATAAAAATCAATTGCTTCATCATAATCTCTTACTACTATTGCCACATGTACAATCGATTGTTTCATTCCTAATTCCAACTATTTGGCTAATATAAATGGTCTAACATACAGATCTAAACAGTGATTATACCTTGCTGCAATGAAATGGGACGAATAAGTAACGAGCGGCTAATCGCGCCCTTGATTAAACTGTGGTAAATCATCACTAATTTCAAACCAATTAGCTTTAGAACCCACAAATATATGGCTATCAGGATACTGGTTAATGTCGCTGTCGAGCGTGCCTAAAGTAAACTCAACCGTAGTTGCTTGATCATTCTTTGATTTAAAAATTAAGCTAGCACCGCATTGGCTACAAAATTTACGGGCAGTGCCATTATCGGCAATAAAAACTTTTAGGGCTGATTCACCAGTTAACCAACGAAAGTCCTCGCTAGCGACTTCACCAAAGGTGGCAAAAGCGGCACCATGAAACTTGCGACACATTGAACAGTGGCAATGCCCCATTTTAGGATTAAGGTTTGTTACTTGGTATTTTACGGTGCCGCATAAACAAGATCCGGTAAGTTTTTCCATCATTACTCCATTTTGCACGATGCATTTTAGCTCAAGGTATTAATTCCTTAAGATACCAGCAGTAACTTAAACTTCCATCACTAATGGTGATAAAATTCTCACATAAATATGGACGTTATTTGAACCGTCAGTAAAGTTTTTATCCTTAAAATCAACATAGCCTAACGACTTGATTAATTTACCCATTTTAATATAGCCATAATTTCGAGGATCAAAAGAAGGATTGTTTTTAATCATATAACCACCGACACTCGCCAAGGTTGCCCAACCATCATCTTTCGATACCGCCGAAATAGCGCTGATGACTATGGCTTTTAAGTCTTCGTTAGTCGACTCATCTTGCTCAGTATTGTGCCGTAAAATTTCAGTAAAAATAAATTTATCGCAGCCAGAAATAAAGGGTTGTGGGGTTTTCTTTTCACCAAAACCATACACCAACAACCCTGCTTCCCTAATTCTGGTGGCTAAGCGGGTAAAGTCGCTATCAGAAGAAATTAAGCAAAAACCATCGAGTCGGCCTTCATGTAATAAATCCATCGCGTCGATGATTAACGACGAATCACTTGAATTTTTGCCCACGGTATAACGAAATTGCTGAATCGGTTGAATCGCATGTTTATGCAGATATTCTTTCCAGCTTTTAAGGTTGGGCGTGGTCCAGTCACCATAGGCTCGCTTTACGCTAGCGACCCCATACTTAGCAATTTCAGCAAGCAATTCTGAACACACCGACGCTTGGGCATTGTCGGCGTCAATTAATACCGCTAATTTTAAATTGTCATTATCAGGCACGTAGTATCCTTAAGTTATGCCACAACAAAGAGTTATGTCGCAACAAAATGTCAAAATGAATTGATCTGATGGTAACTATCGCTCGATAATTTCTAGCAATACTGAAAAACTATAGTCTAAAAAATGTAAAAAGCGCTAGGATCAAGCAGATATTACAAGCCCTTAAAATAAGCTCGTTGGCTGCACATATGATTTTTCTCTAGCCAACTTGACGAGAAGCATCACTCGTTCTAGAGTTTTTAGAGTTTTTAGATATTGTATAAAATCCATCGACTCTCCTGCTCTCATCATAAGACAAATGCATTAGGCAACTGATTTTAGATAGGTTTAATTCGGAATTTTTGTTTTGATGTATTTATCAATAATGGCGTTAAGTGTGCCATCTTGTTTGACTTGATTGATGATTTTGTTAATGCGCGGCACCAGATAAACACAAGGCGATTGACGTGACAGCGCAAAATACACTAATTCTGTCGATATAGGATGGGCTAATGCCACAATGTCATTCTCGAGCCCATGATTTTTAATGTAAGTCATCCCGTCGAGATAATCTTTAAGATAATAATCAGTACGCCCTAACAGCAGCATACCTATTCCTTGCTTTTCAGTTTCGATGCCAATCAGCTTTAATTGATGATCCTGAGCAAAACTGTCGAATTTCTCACCAAAGCTACCACCCGCTGGAACCCCACCAGTACGCCCAATTAAATCTTCAAACCTATCAAAAGAAAATTCCATGCCTTTGCGCACAAACACCCTGATTTCATTAACAAAGTATGGCGCAGTATATCGATAGACTTCGGCCCGGTTTTTGTTCCAGTACAGGGCGGAATTTATATCCAAATCACCCACGGTTAAATTATGCAACATGCGCTTCCAAGGAAAATCGAGATTAATGGTAACGGGGATGCCCAACTTTGTGCCAATCATTCTGACGACATCATTTGCTATGCCGTCGGCTTCCAGGGTTTGGTTATTGATATAAGAGACTGGCCGCCAGCTATTAGCCCCGCCAACCCTAAGTATTTCGCATTGTTGGGCCAAAGCTCCTTTAATCCACAACAATGAAATAATACAAAGTAGTATTCTTTTTACCATTACTCCTCCCTATATTTCAAAGTAGCCAGCCGTTACTCATTGAACGTGGTCACTGAAGGCCGATGCACGCCTAACAAGTGTTCTCTAATGGCTTTGGCAATCCGAAAATCGGAACTTTTTCGATGTGCAAGTCAAAACACTCAATTAGCCTCAGTATGTTCCAGCGTAGCGCAAAAAGCGTCCCTTATACCTTAGCTGATTATTAGCTTAATTATAAAATAACCGGCTAATATTTTTGAAGCTGTTGCAGCCATTTTCCAATAACTGGTTGCACTTCGGTCCCAACCACTACGCCCATATGCGTAACATCGGGCAATAGCTTAACCTCACCATCGGTGTATTTTGAAATGACCGCTTCATATTTTTGAGCAAACATCGTTTCGTCGGCGGTACCAGCAACCACTAATAGTGGCTGCGTCAGCGCACTGAGATCTTGCTCATAATTACGCGGAGCAAATGAGGTATTAAGCCGAAATGAATATGACAGGGTTTCAGTGCCATTACGCGCTTTTAGCGGTAAATTAAAAT
>Ga0209291_1000078_pt1 | contig 95347 bp, 89 predicted proteins | sample GOMGulsemesocosm_FD_184633 | JGI IMG/M metagenome (GOLD analysis project Ga0209291, IMG submission 184633) | Methane-oxidizing microbial communities from mesocosms in the Gulf of Mexico - GOM9B Gulf of Mexico (SPAdes) (version 2) | ecosystem: Environmental > Aquatic > Marine > Cold seeps... | reverse complement strand
AACTTAGTTTCAGGAGAATACAATGATCGTTTTTATGTGGTATTTAAAGCAGCAGAAGTGTTAGCGATTGACGATGTAGATGTCATTTCAGATGCTTTAGTAGTATTTTATAATGCAACAACGGGAAGTATAAGTATTAGTGATTCATCAGTATTTACAGCAAAAAATGTGAGTTTATACAATGTATTAGGCCAACAAGTTTTAAAAGTTAATAGCGATTATACTAATGTTACGGAGGTTTCAATTCCGATTCAAGTAGCAACAGGGACTTATTTAGTAACTTTTGATTACAATAAGGGAAAACAGGTAACTAAGAAGTTAATCATTAAATAATAACGATATGTTAACATTAAGTTATGTCTGTATTGGTTTAAGTGTATTTTCATTACTGTTAGTAATTAAGATTGTGCGTTACAAAGACAAAAAAAGAATTCTTCGCTATCATGGAATAACAGATAAACGTAAGAAAATGATATTTAAAGTTTAATGTGTGATTTGGGTAATTATCATGTTAATTAGAGTGAAAAGATCAGCTGGGGAGCTGGTCTTTTTTTTTTGTTAAATTTTATGTAAAGTCTATAATAGATAGGTTAAAAAGTGAGTTTTTATCTAGAGATAATACGATATTATCATTATTACTGTAGTATTGATTACTATTCCTTAAGTTTGAAATATATAATAATAATTAATTTTTTTGCATCATTATAAAGTTCGGGTTTTATCTTAGATGTTGTTAATTATGGGTAGAAAAGACCAGCTTGATTGCTGGTCTTTTTGTTTGTTAAAAACTATAATAGTTTAACAATTATCTAAAGGTGATGCTAAATTAACCTAAATGTTATAGTTCTCATTATTAATCACTTATTTAGATGAAATTTAATTATTGATCAACCTTTTATCTACTTATTATGAAATTAAAATTATACTGTTTTATTGCTTTTATATTGCTTAGTTGCTTTGTAAGAGCTCAAGAAAATAAAGACCCACATGTTTGTTATCCTCCAACATTAGATCGTTCAGTGAAAAATGATATTGGAGAAGATAAAAATAGTGCTCCAATAATTATGGCTACAGGAACTGAAGCTTACACCCAAAGCATACATAATGTAATAGCTAAGTGGGAAACAGGGAGTTATGGTGATTATAGGATAGGAACTGCTCCTGGATTGCAAGATATTCGTTGGGGGCAAAGTCTTAGTGCATCTGCAAAATATACTGGAGGTCATAGTTATGAAGAGTTAAGAACTGAGGCATTAGCTTTAGGGACAACATTTAATATAGGTGATACATTTTATATAACTATGGATAGTGGCTTAGGTACTGAGTGGATTTCTCCATCATTACAATTTCAATGGGAAGATTTAGGTGCTTCAAGTAATGATATAAATATTATTGTAGAAACAAATTATGGACTAGGTGGATTTGGACCATATACTTCTACTGAAGAAACAAAAATGATGGCTTTTTATGATTTGGTAAACCCAATTATAAAAGATGTTTTTGGACCACCCTCTAGAAATCATGATATAAATATTGTTAATGATGCTTTTGCGTCAGGGGTTAATATTTATTATAATGGACCAAATCAAGTAAGTTCTACTCTTAACTTAAATGCTGATGGTGATTTAGATCAACCTCGTTTAATGATTCATGAATTAATTCATGCTTATCGTGATAATGTTGGTGTGTCAAGTAATTCAGAATGGCATTATGAACCTGTTTTAAACGGTTTTGAAGAAGGGATGTCTGAAGCTGTTGCAATTATTGTAATGGATAAATTTATTGAATTGTATCCAGGTTTTTTTAGTGGAGATGAATTTAAAATTCATTGGAATCATTCTAGAGGGATGCCATTTTCTTGGGATTATGATTTTCAGAATAATGAGCAAATTCGTAATAGAGACTATTTTAGTAGTGATATAGCTACGGGGAGTCATTGGTTACGTTATGGTACTGGAGCTACAGCTTTTAGAAAAATGTATATTGAAGATCCTGAAGTGTTTAAAAAATTTAATGCTGAGTATTACAGTAGGTTAAATGCAGACCATACTTTAATACCGAATAGAGATTTAGTAGTAGATATTTTTGAAGCAGTAACTACAGAAGTTGAAAGAACACCTGTAAAAGATTGGATTAATGATCAGAAAATATTGGATTGTGATACAGATATTGAGAAGAAAGTGTTTATGTTAACATTTACTAGTTTAGGATGGCAATCCTTTACTCAAGACAATAGAATTTTCTTTTTAGAAACACATCAAAATGGTAAGGAATGGGCATGGACATCATCTGATCAGGCAGGTGTAACAGAGATTGATGAAACTGCGACAAGTACTGAAAAATGGTCGTGGACACATCAATTAAATAATACATCAGGACAATTTAAAACCATTCAAGACTGGGATAATACTCAATATGGAGTTATTAAACCAATAGTTAATGATTATCATGGTTTATATGATGGAATTAACCTTTTAGGTTCTTATCAAGGGGCAAATCCGTATAATTCATTTGATGGATTAACATTTGATGCTTCAGGTCCTTTTACCCGTGATTTAATGCAAGATCAATCCTATTCAGTAGGTTCAGAAATGGGAAAAAGAGCTTTTGCTATTGGTAGTCAGCAAATGTATACTTCTACAGCTAGTAACGCTATTTTTTGGCCTTCAGGAATTATACCAGCTAGAAAAATTACCGATTTAAATCAATCAGGGTTATATCGTTGGGAATTAGATTTTTTCGATACTGCAGGAGGAACAGTAAGTAATTCATATTTCAGGCTTTTAGGAGATGATTTTATTGATATTGAAGGTGTTTTTGGAGGAATCTATAGTAGCACAAATGATTTAATTGAAGGAAAGTTAATTATTGAACATGAAAATTATGATGAAGAAGTAGATATAATTATCAATAATAATTCATTTAAAGCATTACGTACTTGGGCATCAATTCCTGAAATAGATATAAACAGGCAAGGTGGACGACCAGACAGACAATATTCAGAACCAGGGAAAACACATACTATATACATCAGTGATGATTGTACTGAACATAAAATAGATTTTAGAACTATTGGTTATGGTGATGGTTTAGATGGAGTACAAATGTTATTATATAACATAGATGATTTTGATGAAATCATATTTACTGAAACCGCAAATATGAATTTATGTCCAGAGGATGAAGCTAATTTTACAGTATCAAATAATTTCCCTGATATATTAAATAATGATTCACGTATTTCATATCAATGGTCAGATCCATCAGGAAATGTAGTTTCTTCGGATAAAGATTTTAATATTATGTCTATTACAAATTCAAATGCGGGGGTATACACACTACTTATAGATTTCTTTGGATGTCAAATTAGTAAGACGGTTGAGTTAAACATGACAAATTGTTCTTCTAGTTCTGATCCTGATAATATTGGAGAAGTACTTCCAGCAGATACATTAACTCCAAATGGAGATAATGAAAATGATTTTTGGAATATTGATAATTTAGAATATCAATCTAGTAATGCTGTAAAAGTTTTTAATCGTTGGGGGGTTAAAGTTTATGATGTTACAAATTACGAAAGCGGAACATGGAATGGAGAATCTACTGAAGGAGGTAGTGGTTTATTGCCTGCAGGTTCTTATTATTATGCAATTGAATATGTAACCCAAGATGGTATTGCGAAAACTATCACGGGTTGGATGTACATTAATTATTAGTTATTTAGATAAAAAAAAGAACATACTAAGAGGTTCAATTCTTAGTATGTTTTAATTAAACCAAAAAATATACACATGAAATACATATATAAATTAATTGGTGTTTTTACATTACTTTTTTCATTAACATCAGTCGCGCAACAAACACCTGAGTTTACATTTTGGAGGCAAAATATTGGACTTGTTAACCCGGCATATGCTGGAAGTACAGAGAAAACAGAAATAAACGTAATAAGTTATAAAGACCAGTTTAATGGAATTCAAGGTGGGCCACAAACACAGGCATTAGCAGCTCAGGGAAGTTATAATGATAAAGTTGGTGTTGGATTGGAGATTGTTTCGGATAGAGTTTTTATCCAAAAGGAAACAAATATTTTTGTAAACTTTTCTTATAAATTAAACTTTGGAGAAAAGAAAGATTTATTTTTAGGATTAAAAGCAGGAGGAAGTTTCTTTAATGTTGATTTTACAAAATTAAAAACTTCAGATTCGTATAATCAAAATCAAGGAAAGGTTGAGAAATTCAACCCTAATTTTGGTTTAGGTGCATATTATAAAGCAGATAAATATTTTGTGAGTTTATCTGCACCAAGGATATTAAATGCTGAACGTTATGAAGAAGTTGCTGGTGGAACTGCACAAGAAGCATCTGATGCAACTTTAATTATGTTTGGTGGAGGATATTTTTATGACTTAAATGAAACTATTCAATTAATCCCAGCGCTAATGACGAGATATGTAGATGGATCGCCATTTAGTTTAGATGTTACCGCATCTGCTCGTTTTTATAAGAGGTTTGAATTAGGAGCTAATTATAGGTTAAATGATTCTGTTTCCGTTTTAGCTTCATTTGAAATAGCAGAAATGTTAGATTTAGGGTTTGCCTATGATTTTACAACATCCGATATTAATGATTATACAAAAGGAGGTCCAGAGTTTTTATTGAAAGTTAAATTTTAAATACATACTATCAATAGAGTTATTTTAAGGATACTATTGATCCATGCATTAATGAATCATAAAAATCATTAAAAAGACTAGCTCATGAGCTGGTCTTTTTTTTTATTTCATGAATTCAGGTCACACTTAAGAATAAATGACAGTATATTAACGATATTATATGCGTTTTTTTATTGAGATTATTGAGGGAATACGTTTTATATCGAATTTTTTAATGCTGTTATCGAAAACATAAAATATTTATATAAACGAAGTACAAAACATCCTTATATTTATAGAGTTAAGTATAGCTTAAAAATTTAAAATAGCTAATCAACAATAAAGAATTCCTCTTGCCACAAGTCAATCATTTATATTCTATTACTATATATAAATGTGTATTAAATAATATTAATTAAATACAATCAGTATGTTATTAATAAGTTATATCTGTTTAGGTTTGAGTATACTGTTATTTATCGGAGTAATAATATTCGTACAGTATAAAAGAAAATAATGAAGTTCTAATAATAAGTGCAATAGAAAAATAAAACAGTTTTTTTTTGATTGTTCTATATTATCAATAAATTTATTAATTATAAAAAAGGATCAACCATAGTGTTGGTCTTTTTGTTTATTTTCGTTTTTTATTTTTCACTCTAGTGTCGATTAAATCTAAACCAAATCATATAATATTTAAAGTTCTGAAGTTTTTATATGAAAACTTCATAGTTATCTTACCAGTATTGGTAGGGTTGAATTTATTGTTTCAAAACTTTAGTACAAATGATTTAACCATTTACTTGTATGAAATGCAAGAAAAGGGATCCTATTATGAATCAAAATTTGAGGTATATAATGAAGGGAACCCAATTTCTAAATACGAATTAATTCAACCGTTACTAATTAATTTAGAGGAAGATAATGCAATTGTAGATTTTGATTTAATTCAGAAAAAACCAGAAACAATTAAAGTATGGTTTAGTAAATTGAAAAAAAACAAACTAAAAGTTGATTTTGATTTATTAAATGAATCAGAAAATATTACTTTTTCAATACTTACCCGTAATCCAATTAAGAAGTTTACCGTATCATCTAGAATCAAAAATATTGATGAAGTGGTTACCTATCATTATCAAATTAAACCAAAATTTTATGATAGAATAGGTAAGTTTTGGATTTTACTGCTGTTTTTCTGCATCATTACTTTTTTGGATGCATTTATACTAACATCTAAAAATAAGAAGCTAAAAGAAGTTTTATTCGTAATTAGTTCACTAACGGTAGGAAGTGATAAAACAATATTTTTAAAAGAGTACAAAACAGCCTTTTTAGCATACAATGTCCGTTTTAAAAGAAATACTGAATCAATTTTGCATGATATAAGTCAATTGTTTGATACTGCTACTGTTGATTCTATCAATGAGGTGAAACTAAAAATGAATGTCGTAACAAAAAGGTCGGTATTGTATAAACTCAGGAAGCCATATTTATTAATCAGCCCAGTATTGTTTATAATAAGCTTGTTAGTTATTATTGGTTCTGTAATGTATTATTCCACTTTTTAATTTAATTTTATAGTCATAAAATAATCAGATGAAATTAGATATACTAGCCTTTGGGGCGCATCCAGATGATGTTGAATTAAGTTGCGGAGCAACTTTAGCAAAAGAAATTGAAGCAGGTAAGAAAGTAGGTATTGTTGATTTAACTAGGGGAGAATTAGGCACGAGAGGAAGTGCTGAATTGAGAAAAGAAGAAGCAAATAACGCAAAAGAAATACTAGGAGTACATATAAGAGAAAACTTAGGTTTTGCTGATGGTTTTTTTATAAATGATGTCACTCATCAATTAGAAGTGATAAAAATGATTCGTAAATATCAACCAGAAATTGTGTTATGTAATGCAATTGATGACAGGCATATTGACCATCCAAAGGGAAGTAAGTTAGTTTCTGAAGCTTGCTTTTTATCTGGTTTATTAAAAGTAGAGACTGAATTAAATGGTAGTTTACAAGAAAAATGGCGACCAAAACAAGTGTTTCATTATATTCAATGGAAAACTATTGAGCCCGATTTTGTTGTAAATGTTACTGGTTTTATGGATAAAAAAGTTGCATCCGTTATGGCATATGGTTCTCAGTTTTATGACCCGAAAAGTAATGAAGCTGAAACACCTATAACAAGTAAGAATTTTATTGATAGTATTGTGTACAGAGCACAGGACTTAGGAAGGCTAATTGGAGTAGATGCAGCTGAAGGTTTTACAGTAGAACGTTATGTGGGTGTTGATAGCTTACATGATTTGATATAGTAAATAGAACACAATGAGCATCTTGTAAATTTTATGAAAAAAAAATCCTTTTTTCTTTTTTTGAATTTAAAATTATACTTAGATTTGCACCCGCAATATGGTGGTTGTAGCTCAGTTGGTTAGAGTATCGGTTTGTGGTACCGAGGGTCGCGGGTTCGAATCCCGTCTTCCACCCAAAAGCAAAAGCCTTTCAGAAATGAAAGGCTTTTTTTGTGGAAAAAACTTAAAAAGTGATATAAAAAAAGCTATTCCAATAGAATAGCTTTTAGTTTCTTATGTAAAATCAAAAATTTAATTTCCGTCTCTATCTACTTTAATACGTTCATCACTATTAGCTAATTCCCAAGCCGTATGGAAAATTAGTTTTGTACGAGTTGTCATTAAAGGGTAATCAATTTTATCTGGAGTGTCAGTAGGTTTATGGTAATCTTCATGAATACCACTAAAGAAAAACACTGCAGGAACTCCTTTTTTAGCAAAGTTATAATGATCAGAACGGTAATAAATACGTTGTGGATCATTTCTGTCGTTGTATTTGTAGTCCAATTTAAAGTCAATTAAGTTCTTATTTGCCTTTGTAACAGCAGCATCTAAACCAGTACTTAATCTATCAGCACCAATTACATATACATAGTTTGGGACATCTTTATGTTCCGGGTCAACACGACCAATCATATCTACATTAATATTAGCAACTGTATTAGCTAAAGGAAATACTGGATTTTCTGAATAAAATCGTGAACCAAACAGTCCTTTTTCTTCTCCAGTAACATGTAATATTAAAACAGAACGTTTTGGTCCATTACCATCAGCTTTTGCTTTTTGAAAAGCTTCAGCCATTTCTAATAAAGCTACAGTTCCTGATCCATCATCATCAGCACCACTATAAATTTCCCCATCATGTTGTCCTATATGATCTAAATGCGCGGAAAGAACGACTATTTCTTCAGGTTTTTCTGATCCTTTAATAAAGGCCAATACGTTTTCAGAATCATTTTTTGCCTTTCCTTCAAAATAAGCTACAGGTATATTCTGATAATAATTTTCAGTACCACCATATGCAGAAGGAATCCCCATTTTTTGATATTCTTTCTTTAAAAATTCAACAGCTTTCTTTTGCCCTGGCTCTCCAGTATCTCTTCCTTCAAATTCATCAGAAGCATAAATATATAAATCCGTTTTCATTTCAGCAGCCGTAATAGTATTTGCATACGTTGTTGCCAGTTTTGTTTCCATAACGGCAGTTGAAGCAGTTTCTTTTTGGGCGCTACATGCAATGATGCATACAATAGGTATGGCTAATAAAAGGTTTCTCATGAGTTGTAATTTTTAAAATGTGAAAATACTAAATTATTTCTTGGATTGTAAAAAATTAACAATATAATATAGTTAGTAATAAAAGCTTTTTAAAGCTTCAGAAGTAGTATTTTTTTTATGTAACTTTACTCTTTAAAATAAAGATATTGATGAAACAAGAAATAGAAAGATTATTAAACGATCAAATAAAATATGAAGCTACTGCTTCGATGCATTATTTAGCGATGGCTTCATGGGCAGATGTAAATGGTTATAACGGTGTTTCTGAGTTCTTTTATGCTAACTCTGAAGAGGAACGCGTACACATGACTAAATTGGTTAAATTTATAAATGAAAGAGGAGGAAAAGCAATTATTCCTGCTTTGGATGCGCCAAAAACAGATTTTAATTCATTAAATGAGTTGTTTGAGGAGTTTTTATCAAGTGAAGTTCATGTAACTCAAAAAATTAATGAAGTAATTTTTGAGTGTTTAAATCATAAAGATTATAATACCCACAATTTTATGCAATGGTATGTTGCGGAACAACTGGAAGAAGAAGCTCAAGCTAGGACTATGCTTGATAAGTTAAATATTATTGGTGATGATAAAACAGGGCATTATATGTTTGACAGAGATATAATGACTTTTGCACAAGCTAGCGAGGATCAGGTTTAAATAATAGAATTATATAAAAAAGGAGTTATTGATGTTTTTCGATAGCTCTTTTTTTATATATTTGCACTTTATTTATAATTAGTTTAAATAAAGATAAAAATGTTACATACCCCAATTATTATATCAAACTCTTGTAATTTTATAGCTACTGATTGTTCTACTTGTATAGATAAGAAAAGTAAATGTTGTAAGAAATACAAGAAAAAAGGAAAGAGCAATTGCAAACGCTGTCCGAAGATATAAATACTTTTTATGAGAACAATCACATAAAAAATAACTATATTTGCACGCAATTATTACTAATTGCACTATGACAACACACAACAATAAAATTGTAGGAGAAGGACTAACCTATGATGATGTACTATTAGTTCCTGCTTACTCAGAGATTCTACCAAGAGAAGTAAGTATCAAAGCAAAATTCACAAAAAATATTACCATAAATATCCCTATTATTTCTGCAGCAATGGATACTGTTACAGAATCTGATATGGCAATTGCAATTGCTAGAGAAGGTGGAATAGGTGTGTTACATAAAAACATGACTATTGAAGCTCAAGCTAACGAAGTTCGTAAAGTAAAGCGTTCAGAGTCAGGTATGATTATTGATCCAATTACACTTCCTAAAGAAGCTACTGTTGCTGATGCTAAAAGTAACATGAGAGAACATAGTATTGGAGGGATACCAGTTGTTGATAGTGAAGGATTATTAATAGGTATTGTAACTAATAGAGATTTACGTTTCGAAAAAAATAATACTAGAAAAATTTCTGAAGTAATGACTTCAGAAAACTTAGTGACTACTGCTCAAGGTACTTCTTTAAAAGATGCAGAAGGAATTCTACAAGAAAATAAAATTGAAAAACTTCCTGTTGTTGACGCTAATAATAAATTAGTTGGTTTAATTACTTTTAGAGATATTACTAAAGTAACTTTAAAGCCTAATGCTAATAAAGATCAATTTGGTAGACTACGTGTAGCCGCAGCTTTAGGAGTTACTGCTGATGTGGTTGAACGTACGGAAGCATTAGTAAATGCAGGTGTGGATGCGGTAATTATAGATACTGCTCACGGTCATACTAAAGGTGTGGTAAATGTATTACATAGTGTAAAAGCTAAATTTCCTAAATTAGATGTTATTGTAGGTAATATTGCAACTGCAGAAGCTGCTAAATATTTAGTTGAAGCAGGAGCTGATGGAATAAAAGTAGGAATTGGACCAGGATCTATCTGTACAACACGTGTTGTTGCAGGAGTTGGTTATCCACAATTTTCTGCAGTATTAGAAGTTGCTGCAGCAATTAAAGGATCAGGAGTACCAGTTATCGCTGATGGAGGTATTCGTTTTACAGGAGATATTCCTAAAGCTATCGCTGCTGGAGCTGACTGTGTAATGTTAGGTTCATTATTAGCAGGGACAAAAGAATCTCCAGGAGAAACAATCTTATTACAAGGAAGAAAATTCAAATCATATAGAGGAATGGGGTCTGTAGAGGCTATGAAAAAAGGTTCTAAAGACAGGTATTTCCAAGATGTTGAAGATGATATTAAAAAATTAGTGCCAGAAGGTATTGTTGGTCGTGTACCTTATAAAGGAGAATTACATGAAAGTATTCATCAGTTTGTAGGTGGTTTACGTGCAGGAATGGGGTATTGTGGATCAAAGGACATTCAGACGCTAAAGGATACTGGTAGATTTGTGAAAATTACTGCATCAGGAATAAATGAAAGTCATCCACACGATGTAACTATTACTAAAGAGTCACCTAATTACTCAAGATAATATGAGCTCAGAAATTTCAAAAAGATATAGTCAGCGTGGTGTTTCAGCTTCAAAAGAAGATGTACACAACGCTATAAAAAATGTTGATAAAGGAGTATTTCCTAAGGCATTTTGTAAAATAGTTCCTGATCATTTAACTGGTGATGAGGATTATTGTTTAATCATGCATGCTGATGGTGCTGGAACAAAGTCATCTTTAGCATATATGTACTGGAAAGAAACTGGCGACGTTTCTGTTTGGAAAGGAATTGCTCAAGATGCGTTAATCATGAATATTGATGATTTATTGTGTGTTGGTGCTACCGATAATATCATGCTTTCTTCTACTATTGGAAGAAATAAAAATTTGATTACTGGAGAAGTGTTATCTGCAATAATCAATGGTACTGAAGAGCTTATTGCTGAGTTAAAAGGTTTTGGCGTGACAATTCATTCTACAGGAGGTGAAACTGCTGATGTAGGTGATTTAGTACGTACTATAATTGTTGATTCTACAGTAACAGCTCGTATGAAACGTTCTGATGTAATTGATAACGCTAATATTTCTCCTGGTGATGTTATCGTTGGTTTAGAGTCATTCGGTCAGGCTACTTATGAAAAAGAGTACAACGGAGGAATGGGGTCTAACGGATTAACATCTGCCCGTCATGATGTATTTCATAAGTATTTATCTGATAAATATCCAGAAAGTTTTGATGCAGCTGTACCAGAGGATTTAGTGTATTCTGGAAATACAAAATTAACAGATGCTGTGGAGAATTCTCCAATTGATGCTGGAAAATTAGTGTTATCACCAACACGTACGTATGCGCCTATTATAAAAGCAATATTAGCTAAATATAAAAGTGATGACGTTCATGGAATGATTCACTGTTCAGGAGGTGCGCAAACTAAAATTTTACATTTTGTAGATAATGTACATGTTGTAAAAGATAATATGTTTCCAATTCCACCATTATTTAAGCTGATACAAGGACAATCAAAAACTGATTGGAAAGAAATGTATCAAGTATTTAACTGTGGTCACAGAATGGAGTTATATGTTAAGCCAGAAGTAGCAGAGGATATTATTGCAATTTCAAAAACGTTTAATGTAGATGCTAAAATAGTAGGAAGAGTAGAGGCATCTGATTCTAAAAAATTAACAATTACTAGTGAATATGGTACTTTTGAGTACTAAAAGATTCTTCTAGATATAATTTTAAAGCCTTGCAGTTATGCAGGGCTTTTTTATGTGGAATGGTTATTTATAATCTCAAAATACTATTTATATGTTAATGTTTTATTAAATTGTTAAGTGTGATATATAATTCTGACTAATAATTGAGTTGTATATGTAAACCCTTAAATAAACAATATGAAAAACGTTGTATTGATTATGCTATTATTCTTCGTTTGTCAGTCTGCAATTGCTCAAAATTGGATGACTGATGTGGAACAAGCTAAGAAAACAGCTATAGAAAATAATAAGTCAATTGTATTAGTGTTTTCCGGATCTGATTGGTGTGCACCTTGCATGAAGTTAGAGAAGCAAGTTTTCAATACTGAAGAGTTTAAAGAGTATGCTTCAGAAAATTATGTGCTTTTAAAAGCTGACTTCCCTCAGCGCAAAAAAAATCAATTATCTAAAGACCAACAAACACACAATAATCAACTTGCTGAAAAATATAATCAAAATGGTTTTTTCCCTTTAGTAGTTGTTTTAAATAATAAAGGTAAGTCATTAGGTAATCTTGGGTACAAAAATATAGGAGCAAAGGCATACATAGAAAGTATTAATGCATTAATAAAATAATATGAAAAATGTATTTACTTATAGTTTACTCTTCTTATGTTTAGCTAGTTTTTCTCAGCAACAGTTTAATAAGGAATTGCTATTGATGGGATGTGATTTTAAAATCACTGTTGTAGCAGCCAATGAATCTGAAAGTATTAAATATATAGATATTGCTATAACTGAAATAAAAAGGATAGAGCACTTAATATCCTCTTGGGATAAGAATTCTCAAACAACTTTAATAAACAATAATGCAGGAATAAAACCAGTTAAAGTAGATAGAGAATTAATTGAACTGATTGAACGTTCTATTGCAATATCTAAGATTACAGATGGTACATTTGATATTTCATTTGCATCCATGGATAGAATTTGGAAGTTTGATGGTAGTGTTACAGAAATGCCTTCTAAAGAAGAGGTTAATGCATCTGTAGAAAAAGTGGGCTTTGAAAATATTGTTATAAATAAACAAAATAGTACTGTTTTTCTTAGAAAGAAAGGAATGAAAATTGGCTTTGGAGGAATAGGGAAAGGGTATGCTGCAGATAAAGCTAAAGCCTTATTAATGAATAAAGGAGTTATAGCAGGAATCGTTAATGCTTCAGGAGATTTGACAACATGGGGAAAGCAATCTAATGGTAAAGCTTGGCAAGTTGGTGTAAAAAACCCACTAAATAAAAATAAAATTTTCGCTTGGTTTCCGATTGAAAATAGAGCAGTGGTTACCTCGGGTAATTATGAAAAATATGTAATGATTAATGGTAAACGGTATACCCATATTATAAATCCGAAAACAGGATATCCGTCACAAGGAATTATAAGTGTTTCTGTTTTTGCTCCCAAGGCTGAATTAGCTGATGCATTGGCAACATCAATTTTTGTGATGGAAGCAGAACAAGGATTATATTTTGTAAATCAAATAACAACTGTAGATTGTATTATTGTTACCAATAATGGAAAAATATACTACTCAAATAATATAAAAAATGAAGTTGAATAAAATTAAATCCAGTATTTTATTAGTAACTATTCTTGTATTAGTAATGAACTCATGTGTTGCAGTAAAGGAATATGAAAAAGTATATGTGAATGATGCTGATATGAAGTTGACAGCAAATAAAATTAATAAATTTGAAACTAGTTTTCAGGTTTATCGAGAGGCAGCTTCTGGAGCCAATGGAGGTAAAGCAGGTGGTGGCTGTGGGTGTAATTAAACAACTAGTTGTGCCATGTTTAAAAGTTAATATCCTCAAGGGAACTTTAAAGAAAACATATGAATAAATTAAGTATCGTATTATTATTATTATTATTATTATTCACATCGTTATTCTTTGCTCAAGAGAAGCAAACTGATACGATTTTTAAGAAAAGAGTATTAGAAAAAGCTGAGGTAGATTTCTTGATGAGTTATTATACTCAAGATGGTGATCATGCTGCAGTTACTGGTGGTATTGGTACTGAAAAGTTAACTGATATTACGCCAACTTTTATTGTTGCTTTACCATTAAATGATGACGATGTGCTAACGGCTGAGATAGGTATTTCAGCATACTCATCTGCCTCATCAAGTAATATAGATCCATTTGATGGAAAACAACCTGCTAGTCCATGGGCTGAATCATCGGGAGCATCAGCAAAAGATACTTGGATAAATGGTAGCTTTGATTATAGTCACTCCTCAGATGACAGAAATACTATTTGGGGTGCGAATCTTAATGTGGCATCTGAATATGATTATTTTTCAATTGGTTTTGGTGGTCATATAGCAAAATTATTTAATCAAAAAAACACAGAAGTTTCCTTAAAAGCGAATGCGTACATAGATACCTGGAATCCTCAATACCCTTCAGAATTTAGATCAGGGTTTAATCTTCCAGTAGGTTATACTTCTAATTATACAGAAATTGATAAACTAGGAAGAAATACCTATTCTTTATCTGCTTCAGTATCACAAATACTGACTAAAAAACTGCAAGGATCTTTGTTTTTAGATGTTGTTCATCAGGAAGGTTTATTATCTGCACCTCATCAACGAGTTTATTTTGCGGATAGAACAGACTTTTTTATTGAAGACTTTCATATCGCAGATGATATTGAACGTTTACCAGATACTCGTTTTAAACTACCTATTGGTATGCGTTTAAACTATTTTATAAATGAATATGTAACTTTTAGGTCGTATTATAGATTGTATACAGATAATTGGGGAATAACCGCACATACAGCTGAAATTGAATTACCAGTAAAAATTACTAGATCTTTTGCGGTTATTCCAACATACAGATATTATACACAAACAGAAGCAGATTATTTTGCAGGCTATAATACGCATTTGTCAACTCAGGAGTTTTATACTTCTGATTATGATTTATCTAAATTTAATAGTAATCAATATGGTATTGGATTACGATATACTGATATTTTTACAAAACTAAAAATATTCAAATTAGGACTTAAAACTATCGATCTTAAATATAGTAGCTATAATAGATCAGATGGTTTAAAAGCTAGTATTGTTTCTGGAGGGTTTAAGTTTATATTGGATTAATTAGGGAAAGTAATTAACTAATATAATTCCAAATATTCTTATGTTTTCCAATAAGTTGGTAGATATACTTTAGTATTTTATTTTCTTCTTTGTTCAGCGAAGGATCATCTTTTAAAATATGTGTAGCATAATTTCTAGCTAATTGTAAAATGTCATTGTCTTTTACGATATCTGCTATTTTCAAATTTAATATCCCACTTTGTTGGGTACCCATTAAATCTCCAGGTCCTCGAAGTTTTAAGTCTACTTCAGCTAGTTCAAAACCGTCATTAGTACGAACCATGGTTTCTAACCTGGTTTTAGCTTCTGTGCTTAGTTTGTAGCTGGTCATTAATATACAGAAGCTTTGTTCAGCACCTCTACCAACTCGTCCACGTAATTGATGTAATTGTGATAATCCAAAACGTTCACTACTTTCAATAATCATGACACTTGCATTAGGTACATTTACACCTACTTCAATAACAGTTGTGGCTACCATAATTTGTGTTTCACCTTTGATAAAACGTTGCATTTCAAATTCTTTATCTGCAGGTTTCATTTTTCCATGAACAATAGAAATTTGGTAATCAGGTTTTGGAAAATCACGTGAAATACTTTCAAAACCATCCATCAAATCTTTATAGTCTAACTGTTCAGATTCTTGTATAAGTGGATATACTATATATACTTGTCTTCCTTTTTTTATTTCATCTCGCATAAAGGCAAAAACTTTCAAACGATTACTATCGTATCTATGAACGGTTTTAATGGCTTTACGTCCTGGTGGCAATTCATCTATTATTGAAATGTCTAAATCACCATATAAACTCATAGCTAAAGTACGAGGTATAGGAGTAGCTGTCATTACTAAAATATGAGGAGGAAAGGAGTTTTTTTTCCAAAGTTTAGCTCTTTGAGCAACTCCAAAACGATGTTGTTCATCAATGATTGCTAATCCTAAGTTTTTGAACTTTACTTTTTCTTCTAAAATTGCATGTGTACCAATAAGCAAATGCAATGTACCATCTTCTAACTCTTGATGAATAATTTTTCGTTGCTTAGTTTTTGTTGAACCGGTTAGTAGTTTTACGTTAATGTTTAGGTCTTTTACAAGCTCAACAATTCCATGATAATGTTGAGTGGCAAGAATTTCAGTTGGCGCCATTAATGTAGCTTGGAAATCATTGTCTATAGCAAGTAATACAGTCATTAATGCAACAATAGTTTTTCCTGAACCAACGTCACCTTGGAGTAATCGGTTCATTTGAGCATTGCTACCTAAGTCATTTCGTATTTCTTTAATAACCCGTTTTTGAGCATTAGTTAATTCAAACGGTAAGTGGTTGGCATAAAATTCAGTAAATAATTCCCCAACTTGATCAAAAGGAAATCCTTTAATTTTATGTTTTCGATTGATGTTTTTTAATATTAGTTGTAATTGAATAAAAAAGAGTTCTTCAAACTTTAACCTATATTGTGCTTTAGCCAATAATTCAGGGCTTTTAGGAAAATGAACATTGAATACTGCTTCAGTTTTTGAAAGTAGTTTCAATTCATTTAATAGCAAAGGAGATAAGGTTTCTTGAAATTTAGCACCAGTTTCTTGAAACAAGTTTTGCATCAGTTTTATCTTAGCTTTATTACTGATGCCTTTATTTGTTAGTTTTTCAGTTGATGGATAAATAGCTTGCATTGCTGACCGAATACTAGCTTTGTGTTCCGAGAGTAATTCTAATTCAGGATGTGGCATTGAAAAACCATTATACCAATTACATTTTCCGAAAATCACATAAGGTACATTCAGTTTGATACTGTCTTTAATCCATTTCTGACCACGAAACCAAACCAATTCTAAAGTTCCGGTTTCATCTTGAAAAGTAGCTACTAAACGTTTGCCACGTTTTTGCTCAACCATTTTCAAATTGATGATTTTACCTACTATTTGTACTTCTGATGCATTGCGTTGCAACTGATTAATTTTGTAATATTTCGTTTTATCTAAATAACGATTCGGAAAAAGATTGATTAAATCCTGATACGTATAAATGCCCAATTCCTTTTTCAGTAAATCAGCTCGATTTGGCCCAACGCCTTTTAAGTAATCAATTGGAGTTTGTAGTGTATTCAATATTCTACACGTTTTATGCATTCAAAGGTATACAGAATAATATTAAATAAAAAGTTTATTAAGCTTGTTTTTCGACCCTGTTTTATAGCTTTTTATCCCTCATTTTTTTACTTAAAACTTATTTATTGTATAATTGCTTGATTTTTTAACCCTATTAAACTATAAAACACCATGAAAAAAAAGAACTTTATAAATGCAGGAGTCTTCTGTTTTGTTGCATTACTATTAATTTTTAATTCTTGTAAAAGCGATGAGGAAGAACAATCTGTTGCTCTACCTTCGTTTCAATCTTCAATAAGCGAAATTATATTTAACTCAACAGTTATGGGAGAAGTTTCTCTGAGCAGAACAGCTGTATTATCTTCTTCTAATTTAGGAAATGATGTTAATGTAACTGTTACGTCAAATTTTGAAGTTTCTAAAAACAATACTGACTTTTCTGGTTCTTTATCACTAACTGCTCAAGAGTTGAATACGGGAACTTTTTCAATTTATGTAAGGTTTGCTCCAGCAATACCAAATATTGGAACAATTAATGGAGATTTATTATTTGTATCTGAGGATTTTTCTGATATAACAGTTAATTTAAGTGGTAATTCGCTTGAAATCCCTAGGGAAATACAAACCATTGGTACTGTAACTGATTTTGCTGATGTTACTGTGGAAACTGTTTCTACAGAACAAGTTTTTCAAGTAAAAGGATTGAGTTTAGAAAATGATGTTACGGCTACTGTAGCAGGTGCTTATGAAATATCAAAAGATAATGTAACCTACACAAATGTTGTTAATTATACTTTTGGAGCTATAAATACAACAGCAGAAGATTTATATGTACGTTTTATACCAACTCTTACAGATTTAGGTGTTCAAAACGGTAGTATTACATTATCAGCAACAGGAGTAGATGATGTTGTTATTGCGCTTTCAGGAACTGGAACAGCGGTAACACATAATTATGTAGCTTTTAATCAGGAAGCATTAGCTTTCGGTGGTGGTTATAGCCAATCAGCAACACAAACGTTTACTTTACATTCAGATTTGTCTAATATTTCTCAAATAAAAATGTTTGTACAAATTGACTGTCCAGGATCTGGGTGTGATGATTGGGATAGGTTTGCTAATGTTAAAATAAAAGATGTAAGTTCAGGAGATTGGTACGAATTAGGACGTTACATAACGCCTTATTGGACAGGGACTCAACAATTAGCTAGAGGGCTAGAATTTGATGTTACTGATTTTAAATCATTGTTAACTGGCTCTGTAGAATTGAAAATTTATATAGAAAACTGGACTGCTAAAGCTGACTTGATAACTGTAGATTTTGATTTCATTGAGGGTGCTCCTGATTATCAATACTATTCAGTAGCAGGAGTTTTACAATATAATAATAACTCAATAGATGGTGTTCCTTATGGTGTTGCTCATAGTTTTGATTTAGACAAATCAATAACTATTCCTGCTAATGCAGAAAGTACACATTTACGTACTACTATATCAGGTTGGGGTCATGCAACTGGTAGCCCAGGTTCTAATTGTGCAGAGTGGTGTTTCAGAACGCATGATGTAAAAATTAACGGAACAAATACATTTCAACATTATATGGGGTCGTTAGGTTGTGCATCTAATCCCGTAAGTAATCAGGCGCCAGGTAACTGGACACAAAATAGAGCTGGATGGTGTCCAGGGATGGCAGTTCCGGATAGAATAGATACTTTTGCATCTTCAATGGCTGGAGGTATGTTTACTTTCGAGTATGATTATGAAGATTGGACTAATGATATGGGTAATGGTAATGCATATTATGCTACTTCTACATATGTAGTTGTAAAAAGTAGTACACCAATTACAAAGCCAACAGTTAACTAAATAAATATAATAATTTAAAAAAGCGCAATACTTTTTAGTATTGCGCTTTTTTTTTGGATTAGATTTTGATAGATTTATCCTATGAGAATAATCCCACTACTTTTACTACTTATTTCCATAAACTGTTCTATAGCACAACAAACTAAATATGTTGATTTTTTGACATGTAAAGCGGAACTTATGATTTTACCTGTTAAAAAAGAGGTAAAAGGAATAGTTGAATATTCATTTAAAGTTAAAGAGGATACCGATTCCATATTTATTAATGCAAAGAATATGACATTTTATAATGTCACCTTTAAGAAAAGAAGAGCATCTTTTAAAGTCACAAACAAAAAGTTATGGTTGTTTAAAGAGTTTAAAAAAAATAAGGAATATACCGTTTCTTTCAACTATGAAGCACATCCTAAAAAAGCAATGTATTTTATTGATTGGGAAAATCAAGGACATCCAGAAGCAAATCCGCAACTGTGGACTCAAGGACAAGGAAAGGATAATTCAAATTGGATTCCGAGTTTTGATGATATGAATGAAAAAGTGGAATTTGACTTAACTATTTATTTTGATAAAAATTATGAAGTCATTACAAATGGTAAATTAACATCTAAGCAGGAAAGAAACGATTCAGTTTATACTTGGAACTTTGATATGCAACAACCAATGAGTAGTTATTTATTAGCTATTGTAATCGGTAAATATAAAAATCGAACAGAAGTTTCTAATAGTGGCATACCTTTAAAGATGTACTATTACCCTAGAGATACATTAAAGTTTGAGTCTACTTATCGTTATTCTAAACAAATGTTTGATTTTTTAGAAGAAGAAATTGGAGTTCCATATCCTTGGCAAAATTATAAACAAGTACCCGCAAAAGATTTTTTATATGCAGGAATGGAAAATACTAGTACAACTATATTTTCAGATGCGTTTGTAGTAGATAGCACTGCTTTTGTAGATAAAAATTATGTGAATGTGAATGCTCATGAATTGGCTCATCAGTGGTTTGGTAATTTGGTAACAGAAACTCATGGTACACATCATTGGTTACAGGAAGGTTTCGCTACTTATTATGCGTTATTAGCTGAAAAAGAAGTTTTTGGAGAAGACTATTACTATCACAAATTGTATGAAACTTCAAAACAACTAGTAGAAGCACAGCAAACAGATTCTATTCCTTTAATGAATCCAAAAGCAAGTAGCTTAACTTTTTATCAAAAAGGGGCATGGGCATTACACAGTTTGCGAAATCGAGTGGGGGATAGTGTATTTAAATTATCTGTTAAGAAATATTTGAATAAACATCAGTTTAAAAATGTTGATACAAATGATTTTATAATCATAATAGAAAAAGAAAGTAAACAAAATTTAAGTGATTTTGTTGATGATTGGTTGTTGTCGAGTGAATTTCCTGAAGAAGAAGCCGAAGTACTTTTAAATGAAAATAAAGTAACTCAATTGCTTCAAAAAGGAATAAGTACAATTAATAATGAGCCAATATTAACCAGAGAATATTTTAAAATTATTGAATTAGATTCGATTGTTATGGATGGTTATTCAGCCTATGTTAAATTATGGTTTAGCGAAGAAGATATAAAAGCTAGACAATTTTTTGCTGGTAAATTTAAAAAAATCCCTTTAATTTATAAAGGTAGTTATGAAGGTTTTCTTAATGATAAATCCTATCAAACTATCGAAATAGCATTGTTAAATTTGTGGGTTAACTTCCCTGAGAATAGGAAGCAATATTTAGATCAGACTGTAAATTTTATAGGGTTTAATGATAAAAACATACGAACACTTTGGTTAGCATTGGCATTAAATACTAAGGGCTTTAAAAAAGCAGCGTACCATGGGTTTTATGATGAATTGGTTGAGTATACACATCCTGCTTATCATTTTGAAGTTCGTAGAAATGCATTTGAATATTTAAATGAATTACAGTTAGTAAATTCGGAAGTTTTATTGAATTTGGATCAAGCATCAAAACATCATAATTGGCGCTTTAGAACTTATTGTAAAAAGCTTTTGATGCATTTAAGGAGTAAAAACTAATTTTATGAGTAATATTTGTTCTATCAAGTAATATCAATTATCTTTAAATAACTAAACACAATACATGAAAGCATTAGTAATATCAGGAGGTGGGAGTAAAGGAGCTTTTGCTGGAGGAGTAGCTGAATACCTTATAGATGAAAAAAAGCATACTTATGATATGTATTTGGGTTCTTCAACAGGGAGTTTGTTGATTCCTAATTTAGCCTTGAATAACATCGAGAAAATGCATGATATTTATACTAATGTTAATCAGCATAGTATCTTTAGTTTGTCGCCATTTAAAGTGCGTTATAAAAAAGGGGAAGAATTTATTCAAATACATCACTTAAATGTACTCTTACAACTTATAAAGGGGAAAAGAACATTTGGGGAAAGTAAACGATTGCAAAAATTAATAAAAAAGAGTTTCTCTGTTACAGAATTTAATGAATTAAAAAGTTCTTCTAAGGATGTGATTGTTACGGTAACTAATTTAACCTTAAATAAGGTAGAGTACAAGTCAATTAAAGATTTTTCTTATGAAGAATTTTGTGAATGGATTTGGATATCATGCAATTATGTACCTTTTATGAGTTTAGTAAAGAAAAATGATTTTGAATATGCTGATGGTGGTTTTTCTTGCGTAGTACCTATACGGGAAGCTATTTTACGTGGAGCAACAGAAATAGATGCGATTATTCTAGATACAGAAGCATTTTCCTATAGAAAAGCAATTGGTAAAAATCCGTTTTCGTTAATGGTAGATTTATTTGATGGAATTTTGGATCAAGTAGAAAAAAAGGATATAGCACTAGGTAAATTAAGTGCAAAGCATAATAATGTTAAGCTTAATTTGTATCATACTCCAATAAAACTAACGGATAATTCGTTGATATTTAATAAGAAACAAATGACCATGTGGTGGAAACAAGGTTTTGAATATGCGAAACATAAAATAAATAATGATAGCCCGAGTACTATTGATTATGAAGAAGTATTAAACTTAAAATAATTCTCCAACTTCATTTTTTATAAAGGCCATTCCTGTTTCTGATGGCGAAGCTTTGTCTAATAAACTTGTCAATATTAATTCACGTAATTTGTCAGCATCTGCCACCTCTGGGTTGTTAGCTGTACTTCTGATGATTTGTATAGTAGTGCTCTTAGCTGTTTTGATAACATTCCAACATTCATCACTAATATATATTTGTTGTGCTAAATTATGCTCAAATTCTTGCTCAATACTTGCAGTAAGTAATTGTTGATAATTCAACTTGTCATTACTTAATGGGCTTACTCTCAACAATAAGTTAGATGGGTTTACGCGTTCTAAAAATAAAGCCATTCGTTCATAGGCTTGCAAACGTAATGGTAAGGCTGTTTTTTGAGCTTCTTTATGTATTAAATATCTACGCCTTCCTTCTTCATTTTTAGTATGCCTTTTAAAGAATAAATACGCTACACCACCAGTTATGATGGCTGGAAAAAGAAATAATATAAACTCTACTAATTTTTGATAATCGAACATTGCTCAGTAATTTTTTGTTAAAAATAAACTTATTTTTTCAATACAGAAGAATAAATTTTACTCGATTTTCTCATGTAATCTGAACCTCCTAAATATTCGCAATTTTTCAAGGATTCCATTGAGGTAAAAGGAACTGGAGTTTTTTCGTAATTATAAGTTCTATTCAGTTCTTTTGATAGGTTATGGTCATCTACATTAACATCTACATCATTCATTTTAAACTGAGAAGGATGTTCGTAACCAGCAGCGTGAGTAATTTCTATCAACTCTTTCCTAAAGGTTTTAAAGTACTGCGCTAATCGTTCCGATTTAATTGGTACGTGGATACCGTGTTGCAACCATTTACTTTGCGTAGCAACACCACTAGGGCAAGTATTTGTATGGCATACTTGTGCTTGTATGCAACCAATACTTAACATGGCTTCACGAGCAACATTAATACAATCAGCTCCCATTGCAAATGCCATAGCTGCTTTTGCAGGGAAACCTAATTTACCACTACCAATAAAAACAATGCGCTCTGTTAATCCTTTTGACTGGAATAATTTATATAAATCAGTAAATCCATACACCCAAGGGAGAGAAACATGGTCAGCAAAACTTGGAGGAGCTGCTCCAGTACCTCCTTCACCACCGTCAACAGTGATGAAATCAGGGCCTTTTCCAGTTTTTACCATAATATCAGCCAACTCTTCCCATTGTTCTAATTTACCAATTGCAGCTTTTATACCAACGGGTAAGCCTGTAGCTTCTGCAATTTGTTCAATAAATTTAACCATTTCGGACACGTTAGAAAAAGCTTTGTGATTAGGAGGTGATAATACATCTTTTCCAATTTCCACACCTCTAATACTTGCAATTTCAGCTGTAATTTTCTTTCCGGGTAGTACGCCACCTTTTCCAGGCTTGGCTCCTTGGGATAATTTTACTTCAATGGCTTTTACAAACTGATTATCTTCTACTAATTTGATCAATTTTTCCATAGAGAACCCACCATCATCGGCACGTACACCAAAGTATCCTGTTCCGAAATGAAAAATTACATCCCCTCCGTTACTATGATAAGGCGACAATCCACCTTCACCAGTATTATGGTAGGCTCCAGCCATTTTAACTCCTTTGTTTAAAGATTCTACTGCTCTAGATGATAAAGAACCAAAACTCATTGCTGATACGTTAATGGCAGATGCAGGTCGGAATGGTTTTCTACGCTTACTATGTAGTCCCATTACTTTTGCACAAGGAACAAATGATTTGTCTGTTTTATTTGGATGATTTTCTCCAATTTGATATGGCATCATTGCATTATTGATAAATATATGCTGATGTGCATAAATATCTCTATCAGTTCCAAAGCCTTCGTAGTTATTTTCTTGTTTTGCTGATGCGTAAATCCAACCGCGTTCAATTCTGTTAAAAGGGAGTTCTTCCCTGTTGTTAGCAACAAAATATTGACGCATTTCAGGACCAATACTTTCAAATAAATATCGGATATGACCAAAAATGGGGAAGTTATGACTAATGGTATGATTACGTTGAAGTACATCTCGAATAGCAATTAGTACTAACCCGATGATAATCCATATCCACCATGAAATTGAACCTAAAAAAGAAAGAAGTGTATCCATTTATTTATAATAAATCGTTTTCTCAAAAGTAGGTATTTTTTTGTAAATAAAATCTGAAAGTTTAGTTCATAACTTTATGTGTATCTTGTTGCTTTAGCTGGTTGATAGTCTTACTTTTGAATCGATTATGGAGAAGAATATACAAGAGTACATAAATGAGTTAAACTCAGCCCAAAAGGAGCCCACTTTACATAAAGAAGGACCGATGATTGTTATTGCTGGAGCTGGATCCGGTAAAACGAGAGTATTGACTTATCGAATTGCTTATTTAATGAGTGAAGGGGTAGATTCGTTTAATATATTGTCTTTAACATTTACTAATAAGGCTGCCAAAGAAATGAAAGCTCGTATTTCTGCAATTGTAGGAACTACTGAGGCAAAAAACCTCTGGATGGGGACTTTTCACTCTATTTTTGCAAAGATATTACGTATTGAAGCTGATAAGTTAGGGTATCCAACCAATTTTACTATTTATGATACTCAGGATTCTCAGCGCTTAATTTCTGCTATTATAAAAGAGAAAGGCTTGGATAAAGATGTATACAAGTACAAGCAAGTACAAAGTAGAATATCTTCTTTTAAAAATAATTTAATTACGGTAAAGGCGTATTACCAAAATGGCGAATTGCAAGAAGCAGATGCCATGGCAAAAAAGCCAAGAATTGGAGAGATTTATCAAGAATACGTTGATCGATGCTTTAAAGCAGGGGCGATGGATTTTGATGATTTACTGTTGCGTACTAATGAATTATTAACACGCTTCCCAGAAGTATTAGCGAAGTATCAGAATAGGTTCCGGTACATTTTGGTAGATGAGTATCAAGATACCAATCATTCACAATATTTAATTGTTAAGGCACTATCTGATAAATTTCAAAATATATGTGTTGTTGGTGATGATGCACAAAGTATTTATGCGTTCCGTGGAGCGAATATCAATAACATTTTAAATTTTCAAAAGGATTATGAAGGTGTTGTGATGTATCGTTTGGAACAAAATTATCGTTCTACTAAAAATATTGTAGAAGCAGCCAATTCGGTTATAGAGCATAATAAAACGAAATTAGATAAAGATGTTTGGACCCATAATGAAGATGGTGGAAAAATAAAGGTTAATCGATTAGTTACTGATGGTGAAGAAGGGCGATTTGTAGCCAGTTCTATTTTTGAAAATAGAATGGAGCATCAATTAAATAACGGTGATTTCGCAATTTTATATCGTACCAATGCGCAATCAAGAGCAATGGAAGATGCCTTGCGTAAACGTGATATACCGTATCGTATTTATGGAGGGCTGTCATTCTATCAACGTAAAGAGATCAAAGATGTATTGGCGTATTTACGTTTGTTAACTAATCCAGCTGATGAGGAAGCTTTAAAACGAGTTATTAATTATCCTGCAAGAGGAATTGGTTTTACTACAATTGAAAAATTGGTTGTTACTGCCAATCATTATAAGCGTTCAATTTTTGAAGTTATGCAAAATTTGCACAAGCTTCCTGATTTAAAAATTAATGCTGGAACACGAAAAAAGCTTGAAGCATTTGTGTTAATGATTAAGAGTTTTCAGGTATTGAATCAAACTGCTACCGCATTTGAAATTTCGGAGCATGTTGCTAAAAAGACGGGATTATTTCAAGAGTTAAAAAAAGATGCTACTCCTGAGGGGGTTGCGAAAATTGAAAATATTGAAGAGCTCCTTAATGGTATCAAGGATTTTGTTGAACAACAAAAAGAATTGGATGGTACTACAGGAGCGTTATCTGAATTCTTAGAAGATGTTGCATTAGCAACTGATATGGATAAAGATACAGGTGATGAAGATAGGGTAGCGCTGATGACAATTCACTTATCAAAAGGATTGGAATTTCCATATTTATATATTGTTGGTTTGGAAGAAGATCTATTCCCTTCAGGCATGAGTATGAATACGCGTAGTGAGTTGGAAGAGGAACGTAGATTGTTTTATGTGGCATTAACGCGTGCAGAAAAACAAGCTTATTTAACTTATGCACAGAGTAGATATAGGTGGGGGAAATTAATAGATGCTGAACCAAGTAGGTTTATTGATGAAATCGATGACAAATACCTCGAATACCTTACACCAATGCATGAACGACGTTTTAAACCTATGATGGATGTTGATATTTTTGAAGATGTAGATAAAAGTAAATTACGCTTAAAGAAACCTGTTTCTGGAAGACCATCAACATTTTCAAGTGAAGCAGCTACTCGAAAACTAAGAAAACTCAAGCCAAACACTGATGGAGATACTGGGGCTGATACTACTGATATTTTAGTTGTCGGTAATATTGTTGAACATATTCGTTTTGGGAAAGGAGAGGTTGTCCGAATAGAAGGGGTAGGCACAGATAAAAAAGCAGAAATACGTTTCGCTAATGGTGGTTTGAAGAAGTTATTATTGCGTTTTGCTAAATTGAATGTTATTCAGTAACTTTATGTAGTATGAGTGAATTTATTAAAATATATAGTAATAACCCAAGTCCTGCAGCCATTGATAAAGTGGTGAAGATATTACAAAAAGGAGGAATAGTAATTTACCCTACTGATACTGTTTATGGTTTAGGTTGTGATATTACCAAAACTAGAGGATTGGAGCGTATTGCTAAGATAAAAGGAGTGAAGCTTGAAAAGGCAAACTTTTCATTTGTTTGTAATGATTTAAGTCATTTGAGCGACTATGTGCAGCAAATTGATAGTGCTACATTTAAGGTGTTAAAACGTGCTTTACCTGGACCATATACCTTTATTTTACCGGGAAATAACAATTTACCTAAAGTGTTTAAAAAGAAAAAAACAGTTGGTATTCGTGTTCCAGATAATGATATTACCAGAGCTATTATTGAAGCTCTAGGGAACCCTATTGTTTCAACATCTATTTATGATGAAGATGATATTATTGAATATACTACAGATCCTGAATTGATTTATGAAAAATGGCAGAATAGGGTAGATATGGTTATTGATGGAGGATATGGTGATAATGTTGCTTCTACTGTAATTGATTTTTCAAATGGAGAAGTTGAGGTGATTAGGGAAGGAAAAGGAAGTTTGGATATTTTGTAAGAAAAAGAACATTAGAATATAAAACTAAAAAGCTCAATCTAACGATTGAGCTTTTTAGTTTTATGCTGATTTTGGCTTACTCTTTAGCTAAGCTTTTCATTTCTTGTTCTATCATATCATAGAATTCATCTATTTTAGGTAGAATAACAATTCTAGTTCTACGATTTTTTGCTCTATTTTCAGCAGTATCATTGTCAGTCAATGGTACGTGAAAACTTCTTCCTGCAGCAATAAGTTTTTCAGGTTTTACATTTAAGCTTTCTAAAACTCTAACAATAGAGGTAGCGCGCTTAACACTTAAATCCCAATTATCAATTAAGACTCCGTTTTTGAATGATTTATTATCAGTATGACTTTCAACCATACATTCAAAATTAGGCTTACCGTTAACTACTTTAGCTACTTTAGCAAGTATTTCATTTGCTCTAGAAGTTACGTTATAGCTCCCGCTTTTAAATAATAATTTATCTGCAATAGATATAAATACCACCCCTTTTTCTACATTGATATTGATATCTGGGTCGTTAATTCCTACCTCACTCTTTAAACTTGTAACTAATGCTAGGGTAACACTGTCTTTTTTTGTTATTGCATCCTGAAGACGCGATATTTTTAAATCTTTCTCTTGTAAACTCTCTAAAGACTTTTCAAGGTTATCAGCTCCTTTTGTGGTAAGAATGGTAAGGTCCTTAGTGCTTTCCATTAAACCATGATTTGTTTTTCTTAAATCTGCAAGTTGTTCTTCTAGTGCTTTAGAACGTGCAGAAAATGAAGCGCGATCTTCCAAGCAACTATTTAGTTTTACCGTTGCGGAATTTAATAAGTTCTGTGTTTTTTTCTGTTTTTCTTCTAGGGATGTAAATTTCTTTTGGGAAACACATGATCCAAGAAGAATTAATGTGGTGATAGATACAAACAGTTTAGTTCTCATAAATGATAATTTATATTATATAAACAAAGTTAAATTTAAAAGAGTGGTTAGGTGTGGTGTTAACATTACTTTAACCGTAATTAAAAGTTACGACAATATTTTTGATTCAAAAAATGATAGTTAATTTTAATTAGTTGGGTTTTGTAGTTTTATAAAACATAAAGTGCGCACGAGAAGACTCGAACTTCCACGGAGTTTCCTCCACTAACCCCTCAAGCTAGCGCGTCTACCAATTCCGCCACGTGCGCATTAATGTTAATCTAATATTCTTTAAAAAATAGAAAGAATATATGAATCGTTTTAATTGATGTAAATATCAGTTAATTATGTATAGGAACAAAAAAAGTTAAGCTCTCGCTTAACTTTTTAGTGATCTGGCTGGGGCTCGAACCCAGGACCCTCTCCTTAAAAGGGAGATGCTCTACCAACTGAGCTACCAGATCTTAATTCAATATGTAAAAATAGTTACTAAAATTGTAACTTTTAGTGATCTGGCTGGGGCTCGAACCCAGGACCCTCTCCTTAAAAGGGAGATGCTCTACCAACTGAGCTACCAGATCAAAATAAATGCATAAAAAAAACCTCTTTACTGGATGAAGTTTTTAGTGATCTGGCTGGGGCTCGAACCCAGGACCCTCTCCTTAAAAGGGAGATGCTCTACCAACTGAGCTACCAGATCTATACAAAAACATATTTGTGATTGCGGGTGCAAATATAAGAGGATTAATTAATTTATCAAGTCTTTTTTTTGATATTTTTTCGAAATATTTTTAAGACATTTGTAAATCGTTAACTAAGAGTATTTAATAAAATATGATTATTACATTATTAGGTTATATGGGCTCAGGAAAATCTACAATTGGTGTGCAATTAGCAGCAATTTTAGGTTATAAATTTATTGATTTGGATAATTTCATTGAAGAAAAGGAGCAATTAAGTGTCAAGGAAGTTTTTAAATCCAAGGGTGAAATTTATTTTCGAAGAAAGGAAAATCTTTACTTAAATGAGATTATAACAAAATTTACCAAAGTAGTTTTATCTGTTGGTGGAGGTACACCATGCTATTCGAATAATATGGACTTAATTAATTCAGGTGAGGCAAAGTCAATTTATTTAAAACTTTCAGCAAAAAGCTTGTCTGATCGATTGTTTTTTGAAAAAGAAAATAGACCGTTGATTAGTCATTTACAATCAAAAGAAGCATTGCATGAATTTATTGCGATTCATTTATTTGAGCGTCAAAATTATTATCAGCAAGCATCAAATAGTGTAAATACTGATAATTTATCTGTTAATGAAACCGTAGAAGCAATTGTTAAATCATTATATTAATACTGCTTGAGCTGTATTGTTGTCAAAAAGAATCTCTATATGTTCATTGATTGAAGTAGACAATGATAGTCCCTTGAAATCAGCCTTTACAGGGAATTTTTTATGATTTCGATTTATCAACACAGCAGTTTTTAACCTTTTTAAAGGCGTGTTTAAAAAATGTTTGACACCATAAATTAAAGTTGCTCCGGAATGTAATACATCATCAATTAACACAACAGACTTATTTGTATATTCATTTGTGTTAATGGAAACAGTAATATTTGCAAGCAAATCTTTCTTATTAATAAAAACCTCACAGAGAACAATTTCAACATCAGAATAATCAGCAATTACTTTTTGTAGCTTTTTAGCAATTATAAACCCATTTTTAGAAATACCTGCCAATACTATTTGTTGCTCATTAATATTACTTTCAAGAATTTGAAGTGCAATCCTTCTAATTTTATGATTTATTTGAGTATCCGTAAGAATAATATTGTTTTCTGTTTTCATGCGTTGCTAATTAGCGTTATAAATCTATATCAAAGCTACATCTTTTTATTCTTCTTCAGAACTATAATCGTCAATATCTCGTCTATCCTTTTTAGTAGGCCTTCCAACCCCTTTTTTGCGATAATAATCTTTGGAATACTTTAAGAGTTCTAGGTGTTCAAAATTCTCTTTTGGAGTGATATCTTTTCGGTATATATCAACAAGTTTGGCGCCAACTCTATTTTTTGGTGTATCTAAAACTTGAATAACATAGTTTACTTGATTTTTTCGAATATTGATTTTATCAGTAGCATATACTTCTCGAGAAGGTTTTACCTGAACTTCATTAATACGAATATGTCCTTTTTTACAGGCTTCAGTAGCAATACTTCTTGTTTTGAAGTAGCGAATACACCATAAATACTTATCAACTCTCATTTTATCTAAAATCAATGTTAAAATAAAAACAAAAGTAAGATAAAATTGTATCTTGCCGCCAAAATTGAGTAATGATGAATAGAATAATTAAGAGTACAATTTTATTATTAATTTTTGGAGGGCTATTTTCTTGCCAAAAAGATGATTCAACTACAACTGAAGAAATAACTCCTTTATGGCAACAAGAGCCTATTGATGCTGCTGCAATAGTGGGTTTTTTGACAAACAATTATTTTAATGAAGAAGAGTTTGTAACGCCACCAGCTGATTTCAATTTTGATATTAAGTTTTATTTAGATGAAACTAAAGCAGAAGTAGATGCTAATGGTGATGGAGATATATTAGATAGTAATCAAATTGTAGGGAGTTTTACTAGAACTCCTTTAATTGATTTTGTAGGAACAGTTATTAATGGGATGACCATTGAAACAAAAACGATAGCCGTAAGTGGAGTTGATCATACCTTATACATTTTAAAAGCAGTACAAGGACTAGGACTAGTGAAACCAAGGTTCTGTGACGAAGCATTTTTATCTTATGAGGGAATTACGTTAGATAAAGAAGTTTTTGATAATCAATTAAACCCTAATGAATTAGATTTAGCAACTTCTATTAAAGGGTTTTCAGAGTCAGTTTCAGAATTTAATATAGCGGTAGGTTCCCCAACACCAAATTTAGACGATATTACTGGACTTCCTGATGGAACATATACTTATCATGATTATGGTGTAGGTGCAGTTTTTATGCCTTCGGGATTAGGTTATTATTCACGTTCTCCAGGTACAATATCACCATATTCGCCATTAATATTTAAATTTAAAGTATATGGAACTACAGAGTTGGACCATGATAATGATGGAGTGCCAACCTATGTAGAAGATTTAAATGGGGATCATGATTTATCTAATGACGACACGGATTCGGATGGTAATTCAAACTTTGTAGATGCCAATGATGAAAATGATCCAATTTTAACTAGAGATGAAGTAACCAATACGTATGTTATTTATGACGGTGATGCTGAGCCAGCTTTGTTAGTTGGGGAAGAGGAGATAGATAGGAATATTGATTACTCTGAAGTTCCTAATAAGATTACAATTACAAGACGAATCTATAAAGATACCGATGGTGATGGTGTTTTTGATTATTTAGATGCCGATAGTTAATAGTTTTAAATAAAAACAATAAAAAAAGCCTCACTTACTAAGTGAGGCTTTTTTTATAGAAGCTGTTAACAAAGAAAATAAAATTTAAAGCTAATTCAATTTTATTAATATGAAACAAAGTTCTTTGTCAACAGCTAAAATGTCATTTTTCCATTTTCAGGTAATAATCTGCTGAATGTTTTCCCGACCCATATATAAGAAAGAATAGGGATAATACTAGTACTATACTTGCTGTCATTAAATTTAAAGCGTTCATCTCGCCTAGTAAATTAATCAATACTGCTCCAATTAAAACGGGTATTTGTGCTATAATTGCCCAACGTGTTAATAAACCAAAAATAATAAGTATCCCCCCAATTAAATGTGCAGGTACTACATAATGCAATAGTATTATTTCCCCCACATAGTTCTTTAGTGGTTCAATTAAATCAGCTAGTATTAAACTATGACTCATAAAGTACATTCCTTTGTAAAATATAAAGGCGCCTAATCCTATTCTAATAATATCTAATGAGTAATAGGTGTGTGCGTTAGCCCATTTGTTAAGTTGTTTAATATTATCCATAATTTATTCATTTAAGATACTATTAAGATACAAAAATAAAATCAAAAACCAAAAGTATCTAATTGATAATCAATTAGATACTTTTGGTTTTTGATCTGGGCTATTTTTTGTGCTTCTAATAACTTAGAAAGTACACTTAAGTTTAATTTCTAGAAATATCCATAATAGTTCCGTCTTTTTGCAGTTCTATCAGAAATGATTTGTGCATGGTATATACATCATCACTATAATTTTCATCTTTGTCAATTTGATATAATTTTGAGCTTTTGCTAATTTCATAGTCATTCATTTTAAAATGAATAGAGTCATTTGCTATATTGGTTACTCTGTAAGTGGTATAGCTTCCGTTGTCTAATTTTACATCATATAAATCATGAACAGCTGGTACTTCAGCATAAACTAAAACATCTTTGTCATGTTGTTGACTTTGAAAAGTAGCCCAAGTAATTACTCCAGCAAGAATTGTTAACCCTGCCCAATTCCATATTGGCGTTTTTGCTTTACTCTTTAAATTATCTATATGTATATTAAAATCTTGAGGCATTTGTTTTTTTTCTAGAACAGCCTTACAGTGATTGCATTCTGAAACTACATTTTTCCCCATTGGAAACATTGGAATCCAAAATAATGTAGCGTATTTTCCGAAGAGATGTAATTCAGTAGTTCCATTATTTTCACAACTTGGACATTTTAACGAGTTCGGATTTGAGTTTTCTAAGTTAGAAGAATTGTGTCCGTAAATTATCATATTTTATTGGTTAGAATTAATAAGGTGATAAGATACTATTAAATCAAAAAAGAGAGGCGACTAACCTCTCTTTTTTGATTTAAATAAATCTTTATGAATATTTTTTTGATAACTATAATATTACACCTGAATTACTCCCAAATTAAAAGGTTTTTCAATAGGAGCGTGGTCTGCAGCTTCTATACCCATAGAAATCCATTTTCTAGTATCTAACGGATTTATTATTGCATCTGTCCAAATTCTTGAAGCTGCATAATATGGAGACACTTGGTTGTCGTAACGTGCTTTTATAGTATTGAATAGCTCAGCTTCTTTTTCAGGAGTTATTTCTTCTCCTTTTTTCTTTAATGAGGCTGTTTCTATTTGAAGTAATACCTTAGCTGCAGAGTTTCCACTCATTACTGCTAATTCTGCACTTGGCCAAGCAAATATTAATCTTGGGTCATAGGCTTTACCACACATAGCATAGTTTCCTGCCCCGTATGAATTACCAATAACAACAGTAAATTTTGGTACTACTGAATTACTTACAGCACTTACCATTTTAGCACCATCTTTAATAATTCCTCCATGTTCTGATTTGCTACCCACCATAAACCCAGTGACATCTTGTAAAAACACTAATGGAATTTTCTTTTGATTACAGTTTGCTATAAAACGAGTTGCTTTGTCTGCAGAGTCAGAATAGATTACTCCTCCAAACTGCATTTCTCCTTTTTTAGTTTTTACCAATTTACGTTGGTTGGCTACAATACCAACAGCCCAACCGTCAATTCTGGCATATCCAGTAATTAAACTCTGCCCATATCCAGCTTTGTATTCATCAAATTCAGAATCATCAACCATACGGGTAATGATTTCCATCATGTCATATTGCTCTGCTCTGGATTTTGGTAAAATTCCAAATATTTCTTCTGGATTCTTTTTTGGATGACTTGGTTCAGTTCTGTTATAACCAGCTTTATCAAAGTCACCAATTCTACCCATAGTCCTTTTTATGGTTTCTAAAGCATCCTTATCATCCTTTGCTTTATAATCAGTAACTCCTGATATTTCACAATGCGTAGTAGCCCCTCCTAGAGTTTCATTATCAATACTTTCTCCAATGGCAGCTTTTACTAAGTAACTACCTGCTAAGAATATACTTCCAGTTTTATCAACAATTAAAGCTTCATCAGCCATTATGGGTAAATAAGCACCTCCAGCAACACAACTACCCATAACAGCAGCAATTTGTGTTATTCCCATACTACTCATCACAGCATTATTTCGGAATATTCTTCCAAAATGTTCTTTATCAGGAAAAATTTCATCTTGCATAGGCAAATAAACACCAGCACTATCTACTAGGTAGATAATTGGTAATTTATTTTCTATAGAAATCTCTTGAGCTCTTAAATTCTTTTTAGCAGTTATAGGAAACCATGCACCAGCTTTAACAGTGGCGTCATTAGCAACAACAATACATTGTTTACCACTTACATAACCTATTTTCACTACAACTCCAGCAGAAGGACATCCTCCGTGTTCTGCATACATATCGTCTCCAGCAAAAGCTGCAATTTCAATAGAAGGCTTTTTGCTATCTAATAAATAGTCAATACGCTCTCTTGCAGTCAGTTTTCCTTTAGCCTTATGTTTTTCTATTCTCTTTTGTCCACCACCTAATTTTACCTTAGCAAAGCGTTGCTTCATCTCAGATAATAGTAATTTATTGTGGTCTTCGTTTTTGTTGAATTTTATGTCCATTTGTGTTGTTAAATTGGTTTGCTAAAGTACAAACTATATTAGCGATAATCAATAGTAATTATTTCAATATATTTACATGGAAGTATTTTCCTTGGTAAATAAAATTATTTATTGTAAATTTGTAAAGAATTTAAAAACTATAAGAAATGAAAAGAGATAAAATAATTTATTATGTGAGTACAGGGCTATTTACTTTTTTAATGTTGTTTTCAGCAGGAATGTACATTTTTAACCATGCAATGGTAGAAACAATGTTTACAAATTTTGGGTACCCTACTTATATTATTTACCCATTAGCATTAGCAAAATTGTTAGGTGTATTTGCTATTTGGAACCCCAAATTTAGTGTGTTAAAAGAATGGGCATATGCTGGTTTTTTCTTTGATTTTGTATTGGCCTTTTTTGCACATAAAATGATTAATGATGGAGAAGAAGTAGGAGCTATAATTGCTATAGTGTTATTGATAGTATCTTATATTTTTAGAAAAAGAATTGATAAATAAATTGGAAAGTACAACATCAAAAACAGTATTGTCTAGGGATAGTTACAAGGCAGTATCTGTTTCAAGAGGACATGAAATGTATTTGGATAGACCACTTGAAGATGGTGGCGATAATACTGCTCCTACACCAGTTGAATATTTATTATCAGCTATTGGTGGATGTGTTAGTATGACATTGCGTGTTTTCGCTCTTCATAAAGGGTGGGATCTAGGTGAAATAACAGTTCATGTAATACAAACAAAGGAGTCTACTGTAAATGGAATAATTACAACAACAGTTGAAGAAGTTTCATTTGAAAAGGAAGTAACCGAAAAACAAAAAGAAAAATTAATAGTTATGGCAGAAAAATGCCCTGTAGCACAATTATTAAAAAAAGAAACAAGTATTAAAACAAAAATTATCTAGAATGAAAAAAGTAATTGCATTAGGAGGAAGTAATAGTAAAAACTCAATAAATAAAATCTTAGCAGTGTATACTGCAAATATGCTTAAGGATGTTGAAGTGAAAGTATTGGATTTAAATGACTTTGCGCTACCACTTTATAGTATTGATTTAGAAACAGAAAGCGGAATAGCTCAAGATGCTCATAAATTGTTGCAAGAAATAAAAGACGCTGACGGTGTAGTTTTGTCATTAGCGGAGCATAACGGAGCTTATTCTACAGCATTTAAAAATGCTTTTGATTGGATGTCACGTATCGATGGTAAGTTATGGTCGGAAACACCAATGTTGTTATTAGCAACTTCCCCTGGGGCTAGAGGTGGAGCAACCGTTTTAGAAATTGCCAAAGGAAGGTTCCCGTATATGGGAGGTAATATCATAGCTGATTTATCATTTCCTTCTTTCTATGACAATTTTAAAGATGGTGTAATAACTGATGAAGAATTAAATAAACAGTTGCAAACAGCTGTAAATAAATTGCAACAAGCATTGTAATGGGAGATATATCAAAAGACATATCATCCACTTTTCCTTCTAGTCGTGTAAAAGCATTGATTAATATTAAGTATACCGCTAATTGGTTAAGCAATAAAGAAGTAGCTTTTTTTAAGCCCTATGGTATTTCGCCACAGCAGTTTAATATTTTAAGAATTCTTAGAGGTGCAGGTGAGGCTATAAAAGTTCAGCTGGTTAAAGAACGGATGATTGAACGTTCGCCAAATGCAACCCGTTTGATGGATAAATTATGTGATAAAAATTTGATTAATAGGATCAGATGTGAAGATGATAGAAGAGTAGTTTTTGTTGAAATAACAGCAGAAGGATTAAAGTTACTTACCGTTATTGATAATGAGGGTAAGTTAAAATTCATGAATAACTTAACGGATGAGGAAGCAAATTTGTTGAGTGATTTATTAGATAAAATAAGATAATAATAGCCCTAAGGTTATATATAGTTGTAACTCTATATTTCTCTTAAGGGTAATATAGAACAAACAATTATGAAACTAAATACAATTAAAACAGTAGGAAGAAGCGATTTGGTTAATATGGGGCCAATACGTTTGCGCCAGCCAATACCAACACAAACAATAGAAAGGATTGATCCGTTTGTGTTATTACATCATTATGGACCTTATGAAATTAATGTCAAAAATAATCCGTTTGATTTAGGGCCACACCCTCATCGTGGGTTTGAACCAATTACATTTTTAATTCAAGGAGAGCAACTACACCGTGACTCTTTAGGAAATGAAAGTGTAGTAAAATCAGGAGATGTACAATGGACAACTTCGGGGAGAGGAATAATCCATTCGGAAAGTCCTACCAAAAAGTTTGTGGAAAAAGGAGGAACGCTTGAAGGAATACAATTGTGGTTGAATTTACCAGCATCAAAAAAAATGATGCAACCAAAATATCAACATGTTACAGCTGATAATTTTGAAGTAATTTTATCTGAAGATAATAAGGCTACAGTACAATTAATTGCAGGAAATTTAAATGGTAAGGAAGGGAAAATAACAACCCAAACCCCTGTAAATACCTTTATGATTGATATGGAAAAAGATGGGGAATTAATACTTCCTATGGAATTAACGCATCAATCAATGATTTACTTATTAAATGGTGAGGTGAATGTAAATGATGAAGTTAATTTAAAGAAAGATGAAAATCAACTCATCGAGTTTAATCAGGATGGTGATGGAATTAAAATTGTTTCTGAAGTAAAAAGTAAGCTCTTATTTTTATCAGGCGAAGCGTTAAATGAAAAAGTAGTGAATTACGGACCATATGTAATGAATTCACAAACGGAAATATTAGAAGCGATGCGTGATTATCAAGAAGGAAAAATGGGTTTTCTACCGGCTTAAAATATTGCTTATTTCACTCTTTTAATAAATGAGTAAAAATCTACAGTATCTAAAAGGCCTATTAATTTATCGGCTAATATTATTTCAGCATCTAATTTTGTATTAGGTGCTTTAATAATTTCAAGCATTCCTTTTTTTTCTAGGAAAATATTTTCTTCACTAAAACTCATATAGGCATCCCACTTTTTTCCCTCTACTAACATGATGTTTATGGAAACGAGACCGCATTTATTGAGTAAACCGTCCATGAAGTTAGGTAAGGATTCACTTTTACTATCTACAAATAAGTCAATGATTGCATTTTTTACAGCTGTATCGTCAACTTTAATATAGTCGTATATAATTTTATTATAAGTTGTCATAACTAAAAAAATGGGTGTTGGGTTGAGTTTTTTTAATACGTATTCAGGTTAAATTATACTCTAATTTAAGAAAAATATTTTTATCACTAACAGTGATGAAACATCCGCTAACTGAGTTTAGCCACTTAATATCACTAAATATAGGGATACTTGTAATTGTGTGTGTTTTTATTGAAAACTGATATACCTTCCTAAAATTGACTGACATTGTTACTTTGAAGAACTGGCATGTAATACGAATACTTAAAAGTATAATGTTAACATTTGTTAAATGCCTATGTGCGGCATATTTGTTGATTTAAATAATTGAACTTTAAAATCAATTCCTATGCAATATATCAGTTATAAAAATGTACTCATTCTTGGTTTGTTCATAGCATTAGTTTTATCAATTAATCAGTGTTCTAGTAATAAACAATTAGTAGCTTCTATGGGAGTGGCATTAATAGATGCTACCGATCATTATAAAAATGAGTTAGGAACTATGACGGCCACAAAAAAAGTATTGGAGTTAGAAAAAAAAGATCTTAAAGAATTGTTGTATTCAAAAGATACATCACTCAATGCTTTGTGTAAGGAGTTTTCAAAAGTTGAAGCTATTATCCAAACAGAAACTATGGTAGCAATTGAAAGTGTTATTGTTCCTTTTGAAACGAAAATAGGATATGATTTTGAGCGTAAAGGGAAACACATGAATAAATGGCTTCAGTATGATTATAATATAAATGAAGACGGTTTTAAAATAGCTGATTTTTCGATGTTAAATAAACAAACCAGTATTACCGGCTTTAAAAGAAAATGGTTGTTAGGTAAGCAAACCTATACTACAGATATTACCAATACCAACCCATATATAAAAACAGTGGAAGTACAAACAGTTAAAGTGGTAGTTCCAAAACGTTTTTATGATACCAGATTATTTAATATTGGGATTGGTTTTATAGGAGGGATACTAGTTGCTCGATAAACTAGTTAATTGAAAAAAGAGTACCAAAGAGTAGGTAATCTTTTTTCAATTAAAACATATAGTTTAACTCTGAGACTTAAAGGTATTGGTAGGTGTATTCAGTTGATCCAGCTAAAACATTATTGTCATAGTTTGTTTTCTTTGTAGGATAATTTGCTGAATTATATACATATGCATAAGTATATATTAAATTATTCAAAACAACATTATTATGATCAAGGCCGTAAATAGCACTCAACTCATCCAAATATATCAATCTATCTGGGTTGTATCCATTGTCGTAAGAATATGAATTTGTGACGACAGAGTCAAAATTTATTGTTGAAATATTACTATTGTTATCATAAGTGTAAATTAATATACTATTTGGGGAGCCTCCATTTTGAGAGTACTCGGTTTTGATTAATTGACCTAAAGCATTGTAAGTGAATGTTTGCGTATATAGATTGTTGTATGAAGTTGTTGTGTTAGAGGTTATTTTGTTTCCAATATATTGAAAATCCGTTTGTGTGCCGTTACTATTAATCAAGTGTGTGATTTTATTATTTAAATCGTAAAAATATGTAGTTATAAACTCATTCCCCTCATAATCTGCTCTGATTTTTTTGGTTAATAATCCATTAGTATATTCATATTCATATATCTGTATAATGTCACCATTATCATTTTTCATAACCTCTTTAGTTAGTTTGTAGTTCCCTTGAGGTGTTACAGTCATAGCATCATCATCACTACACGAAGTAAATAATAAAGATGTAATTGTAATAAGTAGGAGTAGTTTTTTCATGATAATAATTATTAGTTAGTTTAATAAATTTAGAGCTTCGAAAGTAATATAAATATGTTTACTAATGCTTCAAAGTATTGTCTATATTATAAATATTAATGATAAAGAACCTCTGATAAGGAAGTTGTAATTTTTAATGAAACTACTAAAGTTTTAGAGGTGTTAGATTTAGTTTTTTTAGTATCATAGCCCTTTTTATGATAGAAGCTTTTTAGTTAAATACCCTATGATAAACTGATTTAAAAAATTGAATAATAGAACAGGGATTAATATTCTTTTTGGATAGCAAAAGAGCTACTTATTTTTGAAATTTCTTATTCTAATGTATAAGAGGTTATAGTAATTAAAAAACCCTTCTGAAATAGAAGGGTTTTACTGTATTATATTTTATCAATGTTTTTTAAGCCATAGTGTGGAATACGTTTTGTACATCATCATCTTCCTCTAAACGGTCTAACAGTTTATCAACATCCGCTTGTTGTTCTTCCGTTAATTCTTTAGTTACTTGAGGTAAACGTTCAAAACCAGAAGAGATAATTTCCATTCCTCTTTCTTCAATTTCTTTTTGAATTGCTCCAAAACTTTCAAAAGGAGCGTACATTAAAATTGATTTAGTTGGGTTTGGATCATTTTCATCAGGTTCTTCACCAAATATTTCTTCTACACCGCAATCAATAAATTCAAGTTCTAATTCTTCTACATCAAAACCAGTATCTTTTATTTTGAAATTACATTGTCTGTCAAACATAAAGTCAACAGAACCTTGAGTTCCTAAGTTTCCGTTACATTTATTAAAACATGCTCTAACATTTGCAACAGTTCTGTTATTATTATCAGTAGCTGTCTCAATTAAAATAGCAATTCCATGAGGTGCATATCCTTCAAATAATACTTCTTTATAGTTCTCCGTATTTTTATCAGAAGCCTTTTTTATAGCACGTTCAATATTGTCCTTTGGCATATTAACAGCTTTTGCATTCTGTATAACTGCTCTTAAACGGGAGTTACTATCAGGATCTGAACCTCCATCTTTAATAGCCATTACAATATCTTTACCAATACGAGTAAAGGCTTTAGACATTGCTGACCAACGTTTCATTTTACGTCCTTTTCTTAGTTCAAATGCTCTTCCCATTTCTATAGTCTATTTAATATGATTCATTATGTAACAAACCTACTAAAAAGCTCGTTAAATAGCAATAAAAAAGCCTTTCAGTTAACTGAAAGGCTTTTAAGTATATTATAGTTTTTTAAACCATGGCAGTTTAACCTTTAGGGATATGTCTTGCAAAGAAATTAGAAACAGCATTATTATAGGCATTTAAATATTTTGAACGATTGTTATTTAATGCAGTATTTGTTTTGTTATACAAATCAGCTTTTTTATTAATTTCATTTATTTTTTTGTTGTACGCATCAATTTGTTCTTTAGTTCTTTTACGCTCAGGTGTTTTTTCCAAAGCTGTTTTTATTTTGTTAAAACTTTCATTTAACACCATAAATTCAATTAATTGAGGTGTTTTGTTTTCTGCTTCATCAATATAAAAATTAAAAACCTTTTCTACACTTTTTACAATTGAAGCATCATTTTTATATAATTCAATTGTTTTTAATTTTTCAAGTCCCTCTTTGGCATATATACTTAGTGCATTGGCATTTTGCTGAACTGCATTTACATCGTTTGAAGCCATTCCTTTTACAAGAGTAATTTCCTGAAAATTTGCTTTAAAAAAGGTTAAGTTTAACGCATTATTATGTTTAAAGACAGCATTGGTAATGTCCATTTTCTTTCCTAATTCAGAACTGTTAGAATCAACCAAATTGATGTTGTTTTCTTTTGCAAAAACTTTTTCATTTTCCTTATAGGATCTGAAGGCATCATCTTGTTTTTTCTTAGTTAATTCTTGCATCATTATATATGCTTCCATTAAGTCATAGGATTGTTCTGCAACCTTTTTCATATCGATAACTTTTGCGTAGTCTTCCTTTAACAAGCTTTCATTTAAACGCATGTATTCCAATATCTGGTTTTTATAGGTGTCACCATTGTATCCTTGTGCTTTTTCAATTTTTGAAATAGCTTTGGCTACTGTTGCTATTAATTTTTTTCTTCTAGAATTAATTGCTCCATCTCTTTTACTATGAGCTACAGCCTGAGCATAGCGTAGCATTTGCTTTGATATGTTTTGGTTTTCATGTCCTACAAATTTTAAATAATCTATTGCTTGATCAAATTTTTGTGCAAAAGTGAATGTTGTTGCACTCAGCAACATTAAAAGAAGGATTGTTTTTTTCATAATATTAGTTAGTGTTTAGTGTTAGTGTTTTTATGGCTTCTGCTAAAAGTTTATCGGATTGTAATTGCTTTAATAGTATCTGGTTGATTTCTTTTCTTTCAGTATCAAATAATAATTCTTCATCAGTTGCAAGTGTATTTTCAAATATGACATCAGTGCTTTTTTCTGATAGTTTATTAATATCCTTTATGAGTTTATTATAAGCTTCATAATCTTTAGATAGGTTGTCAAGTGACAATTTGTAACTTTTCTTGGTATTATAGGTTTTGAATAATTCAACATTAATGTTAGAAACAGTTTCAAAGTATGCAGTAGTTTCTGAAGTTACTCCTAAGTGCTTGTTAAATAGTACTCTTTCTTCTTTATGAATAAGTGGTTCTAACAGAGTTCCCTTTAATGCATTTGGATAATTTTTTTCAGTAACACTATTGTCGTCAAATAAATTTGGATATATAATATCGGGTATTATACCATCACCCTGATAACTTATCCCTGATACTTTATATATTAATTCAATAGTTACTTTTGTGTAACCAAGTTGTTCATTCTTTTCGTCTAAGGGGGTGATAATTTGACCAGAACCTTTACCAAATGTCCTTGAGCCCATTATAATACCTAAATTGTAGTCTTGAATTATCCCTGAAAAATATTCAGACGCAGAAGCGCTATAGTTATTAGTAAGTACAATTAGTGGTTTATTGAATGAACTACCTCTATTAAAATCCTTTATAACAACTTCTTTTTTTTGAGCTTTAAAAATCCCTAATGGACCTTTATCAATAAACATCCCAGCAATATCAGAAGCTTCTTTGATTGACCCTCCGCCATTATTTCTTAAATCAATAACTAAACCAGAAATATTTTGTTGATTAAGTTTTACTAATTCTTTGGCAAAATCATTCGCCAATCCTAAACTGTTTTTAGTCTCAAAACTGGTGTAAAAACTTGGGATTTTAATATACCCAAAAGTGTTGCCTTTATGATTAGTAATAAATCCTTGTACATAGTTTTCACTAACAGTTAACTCCTCTTTAACTAAGGTTAGTGATCTTACCTCACTAGATTCAGCACGGACATTAATTGCTATTTTTTGTAGATTATCATCATTAAGTAGCATAGTCATTTCAATAACTGAAATGCAACTTAGATCAATGTCTTTATTTTTTATTTGAAGGGATACGATTTTTTCATCTTCAAAAAGGAGGTTTTTTTTCCAAGCCTGACTTCCGAATAACACTTCACTTATGTATAACTCGCCATCTTTTTTATTAAAATTAAATCCGAAAGAAGCTACCGTTTTAGAAAGGCTATTTTCAAATAACTGTTTAGTTTGATAGTCAAAATAATTTGTGTGAGGGTCAAAACTTTTTGCAAACGCATTTAAGAAACATTTTTCAACAAACTTATTGATCCCAAAATTGAATTTCTCATCTAGTTCACAAAGTAATAGTTCTTTATGTTTTTGTAATAATTCTTTTTTATGCTCTTTTATATATACGGCTGTGGTATCAATATTCCCGTTATTTTGAATGAGTGATTTGGAGAAGCATTTAAAAAGAACTTTTGTTTGCCAATAATGAGCTAATTCAGCTTTATCTTTAAAAAAAACATCAGGTTTGTTTCCTCTAAAAGTTATTATTTTTTCTGTATCAAAAATTGCTTCTGGAGTACTGTTAATAATGTTTTTAATTTGAACTATTGCTTTTTTATATTCGTTTATATAGTCTTGAATAAAAGCGGTTTCTTTTGAGTTAAAATAATCATCAATTACTAACTCGTGCTTTTTTAAATAATTAATATTCTCTTGAGAAAAAATGTTTTTATCTGTGTCAAGTAAATCAATAAAAATGCTTGATGTAGTTAATGAAAAATCATTATCAATTATTTTAGGGCTAACATGTAACTCTTGAATGTTTTTATTGAGTAATTGTATTTGATTAGCAAACTCCTGAGCATGTGAGTTACTAAATATGAAAAAGAGTATAAATGTAATTCGGATGTGCATATTTTATTATAATAATAAAGCCACTTAATTAAGTGGCTTTAAATTTATTTTTTATAAAAGGGTAATTTAACTACCGTTGCTGGAATTTGTTTTTTACGTACTTGGATGTAAATTTTACTTCCAACGTCTTTAAAAACAACAGGGACATACCCTAAGCCTATTCCTTTCCCTAATGAAGGAGATTGTGTACCCGAAGTAACAATACCTATTTTATTTCCTTGCGCATCTACAATATCGTAATCATGACGCGGAATTCCTCTTTCATCTAATTCAAAAGCGACTAATTTACGTTCAACACCTTTTTCCTTTTGCTTTTTAAGGTTTTCAGAATTTACAAATTCTTTTGTGAATTTAGTTATCCACCCTAATCCAGCTTCTAATGGAGATGTAGTATCGCTAATATCGTTTCCGTATAAACAGTATCCCATTTCTAAACGTAAGGTATCTCTAGCAGCTAAACCAATTGGTTTAATACCAAAATTAGCCCCTGCTTTAAATACGTTAGTCCAAATAGTTTCAGCAACTTCATTTTTAAAATAGATTTCAAACCCTCCAGAACCTGTATAACCAGTAGCGGAAACAATTACATCATCTACACCAGCAAATTTACCAACCTGAAATGTATAATATTTCATGTTAGTAACATCAATATCAGTTAGACTTTGCATTGCTTCTGCAGCTTTTGGGCCTTGAATAGCAAGTAATGAGTATTCGTCACTATTATTTTCCATAGTAACACCTAAGTCATTGTGCTTAGAAATCCAATTCCAATCTTTTTCAATATTGGATGCATTAACAACTAACATGTATTCTTGCTCAGAAATTCTGTAAATAATTAAATCATCTACAACACCTCCGTCATAATTAGGTAAGCAAGAGTATTGTGCTTGACCATCAACTAATTTTGAAGCATCATTTGAGCAAACTTTCTGGATTAAAGCTAAAGCATTTTCTCCTTTTAAATGAAACTCTCCCATGTGAGAAACATCAAAAACACCTACGTCTTTTCGGACTGTTTCGTGTTCTGCAGTTACTCCCTCATATTGGACAGGCATATTATATCCTGCAAAAGGAACCATTTTAGCCCCTAAGGCTTCATGTATGTGTGATAAAGCTGTATTTCTCATTTGTTATTTTTTAAGATATGCTAAAGTATTTAAAAAGCCGGTATTGAGCAATTAAATCTAATATTAATAATAGATGCTTTTTAACTTATCTTAATATCATATTAATTATTTTTTTATATAAATAATTGCTTTAGGCTACTGTTTTTTCTTACTTTTAGTTTTAAGTTAAAATTATATATGAAAATCAATAAATTTTTATTGGTAATTTTTTTAGTAAATCAGTATTTTGGGTTTACTCAAGAACTTAATCCTGATCCTGAGCTTTTTACAAAAGAAGAAATAGAGTGGATTAAAAAGCATCCAGTAATTAATTTTGGGTATGAGCCAAATTGGCCTCCTTATGAAATATATGAGAAGGGAATATATACAGGTATTTCTGGGGATTATGTTAAAATGATTGAAATTCATACTGATATTGATATGGTGCCCATACCAAATATTACCTGGCAAGAAACAATAGGCGGACTACAAAATGGAAAAATTAAAGTTGCATCTTTAGCAGGTATTACACAAGAAAGAAAAAAATATCTAGATTTTACGGAACCTCATATTACAGATCCACTAGTAATTGTAACTCAATCCGGATACAAATTTATAACTGGTGTAGGTGATTTAGAAGGTAGTATTGTTGCTTTACCCGAAGGGTATGATACGGTAGAGTTTATTACTAGGGATTTTCCCTCTATCAATATAAAAAAATCAAAAAATGTTCAGGATTGTTTGTATTCTGTGAGTACTGGACGAGCAGATGCTTTTATAGGGAGTCTGGCTGTATCATCTTATTATATAAATAGTAATGGTTTTACTAATTTGAAAATAGCAGCTCCAACACATTATGGGTATTCTAAATTAGGTTTAGCGGTAACCAAAGATTGGAGAATATTTAGAGATATTGTTCAGAAAGTTTTTAATCACCTTAGTAAAGAAGAGCATTTAGAAATTAGAAATAAATGGGTGACCGTAGCAGTAGATGAGGGAGTAAGTTATAATACCATAAAAAAATATATCTTATATGCTTTGGGGGTACTAGCAATAATAATTTTTGTTTTCTTGCTATGGAATAGAACTTTAAGAAACGAAATTAAAGCTAGGAAAAAAATTGAGTTAGATTTAAAAAAAGAGAACCAACAGAAAGAGTTATTGCTAAAAGAAGTTCATCATCGAGTTAAAAATAACTTACAGATAGTACATAGTATGCTTAATATGCAATCTAGAAAGGTAGATAATGAAATAGCTTTAAAAGTGATAAAAGAAGGGAAGTCTAGAGTAATGGCCATGGCTATCATTCATAAAATATTATATGAATCGGAAGATTTAAGTACAATTGATGTTAAAAAATATGTTAATTCCCTATCAGATAATATTAAAAGAATATATGCATCAGATCAAACAGAAATTATTTTAAACATAGATATTCAGGATGTTTTTTTAGATATTGACAAAGCCATTCCTGTAGGTTTAATTCTGAATGAATTACTTTCAAACACTTATAAACATGCATTTGTAAATAGAAAAATTGGTAATATAAAAATTGAAATTATTCAATTAGACGAAGTATGCCAATTTAATTATTCGGATGATGGGGTAGGTGTAACAAATTATAATATGAAATCATATAAAACACTTGGTATGCATTTAATTCATAGGCTCGCTAATCAATTACAAACCGAAGCAGTAATGGATAAAACTACGGGGTTTAATTTAAGTTTTGTTTTCAATTATTAATTGAATTATGTTCTTTTAATCGTATCTAGGAAATAATGAAATATACGCGTATAAAAAAATAACCGAGATAGTTCTCGGTTATTTTTTATAAACTTAAGTATTAATATATTCACCACAAGATATTTTATCATCAGTGCTATCAGATTCTGTTTCATGTAATAAAATACCATGTTCTAAATAGGCTTTTAAGTTAGCTAACCAGAATGTCCAGCCATTACTACAACCACAATGCACTTTATGTTTGTTAGCATCATCAGTAGGGATATTTGATTGTATCAATTCTAAATGCACTTGATTATCTTTTTCTGTTAATTTAACTTTTACTTTAGCGTCACCTGCAAATGAAAATAGGATTGCATCTTTTCCGTTAGCCTCTAAAACATATCCTCTCTCTTCCCCATCATAATTATGCCATTTCCAAACATATGAGTCATTCATGTTGAATTGCTCATTCTGTGTTCTAACAACCCCGTTAGGATCCGTATAAATAGCTTCTTTTAAAAACCAAATACTCAGCAACTCAGGTGTACTCCAATGCTTATATACATTTTCTAATTTTGAGCTGATCTTTATTTTTTTTGTAAACGTAGTCCAGTCAATCGTTTCCATGTCAATATTGTTTAAAATTGGTGTTAGTTCTTTAAAGATACAACATTATCAGCTGTTAATAAATAGGTTTTAAGTTCTTTATATGAACTGATTTCATGATTTTGAATAGTCTTGTTAAGTATTTTAGAAATATGTTCTGGCAAATCAATTTTTTTATCAATAATTGGTTCTACAACATCTAAAAATTTAATTGGGTGAGCGGTTTCAAGGCTTATCCCAATACTATCAGGGTACTCTCCTTGATATTTATCTAAACCTAATTGTCCTACAGCTCCATGAGGATCGGAAATATAATTATGTTTTTCTTTCAATTCTTTAACTTTTTCTCTTGTAGCATCATCAGTAAAAGAATAGGCAGATAAAGCAATTTTTAAAGCATTATAATCATTTGAAAATAACTCTTGAATTCTAATGAAATTACTGGGGTCACTAACATCCATTGCGTTTGTAATAGTTTGTTGTGATGCTTTCGGAGTGTATTCAGTAGTTTTTAAATAATGTGGCACTGTATCATTTACATTGGTACTTGCTATAAAATGAGAGATAGGTAGGCCTAATTTTTTAGCAAGTAATCCTGCACAAATATTCCCAAAATTGCCACTAGGAACTGAAATGACAATATCCTTGTTTTTATTTTTCAACTGTTTATAGGCAAAGAAGAAATACCACATTTGTGGTAACCAACGAGCAATGTTAATGGAATTTGCTGAGGTTAGTTGAATCGACTTTAATTCCTCATCAATAAAAGCGGATTTTACCATAGCTTGACAGTCATCAAAAGTACCATTTACAGAAAAAGCGGTAATGTTTTCCCCCAAAGTAGTTAACTGTAACTCTTGAATATGACTTACTTTTCCTTTTGGATATAGAATAACAACATCAACATTTGGTGTTTTATAGAAACCATTTGCCACTGCACTTCCTGTATCCCCAGAAGTAGCTACCAACACAGTAGTTTTTTTACTGTTTTCTTTTGAAAAAGAACCTAAGCAACGTGACATAAATCTGGCACCTACATCTTTAAAAGCAAGGGTAGGACCATGAAAAAGTTCTAGTATATAGTTATTGTCGTTTAGTTTAACAAGTGGAAAATCAAATGAAAGTGTTTCGTTTATAATAGCTTTTAACTCTAGCTCAGGGATTTCGTTTCCTATAAATTGTTTAATTGTTTGATAAGCTATTTCTTCATTAGAAAAGTATTCTATTTTATCGAAGAAGGCTTTGTTTAGTATTTGTATTTCTTCTGGGAAATACAAGCCTTTATCTGGAGCGATTCCTTTTATAACGGCTTCGTTAAAGGATGCTTTATTTTGGTTGTTATTTAGACTATAGTAATTCATTGTTTTTCTAGTTAATTATGTTGATTCCCTGCTCGTTAACTTTTGAAACGTGTATGTCAAAATCGATATCTAATTTTTCATATACTTTCTGCATTGTTTTGGCTGTATTCTCGGCCATTTCTTTTCCTTTTGATAAAGCAAAAATGGAAGGTCCTGATCCAGAAATACCTACGCCAAGAGCTCCAGATTTGAGTGTTTCCCTTTTTAATTCATGATATAATGGAATTAAATCAGCACGTTGTGGCTCTGCAATTACATCAATTAAACTTTTACCAATTAATTCATAGTTGTCAGTGTATAAACCTGAAACAAAAGCCCCTACATTCCCCCAATGAGTTACCCCGTCTTTGATAGCAATTTGTGATTTAAGAATTTTTCTTGAATCTGCCGTTTTTAACTCTATTTGAGGATGAATTACTGTAGTATATAGCTCGTTTGGACAAGGTAGCTTGATAACATCTAACGGGGCATAGCTTCGTACTAATGTAACTCCGCCAAATAGGGCAGGAGCAACATTGTCGGCATGTGCGTTTCCACTAGCTAATCGTTCCCCCTCCATGGCAAACTGTGTTAATTCTAATACTGAAAACGGTTTGCCTAGTAATTCATTAATCCCCCAAACAGCCCCTGCGGAACTGGCAGCAGAACTACCAATACCACTACCAGGTTTTATGTTTTTATAAATTTCTATTTCAAATCCGAAATCAAGGTTTAAATTTTCATATAGTGCTAATGCAGCAACTCCTGCTACATTATTTTCTGTTTCGAATGGTAATTTTTGACCGATTATTTTTGTGATAAAAATACCTTTCTCACCACATTTTCTAATAACCATTTCATCTCCAACACTATCAAGTGCTAAACCAAGTACGTCAAAACCACATGCTAGATTTGCTATTGTTGCTGGAGCGAATATTTTTATTTCTTTTAATGTATTCATACGATTGTTTTTTGAGCAATTAGAACAATGTCAGTTGCTTCAATATTATTGTTTAGTTGCTTTTTATGTACGATTTTAGATATTTTAAAACCATTTTCTAACAGGACATTTTTTAAATAACCTTCAGAATAGTAATAGGTATATATAGCTTCATTTTCACCAGAACTTGGTCCAATATATTTTGAGTTTTCATAAGAATCTTCCATTGTACTTATGTACAGTATACCATTTGCATTTAGAAGTTGATAGGAACTTCTAATAAAAACACTTACTTCTTCTTTTGATAAATAAGGGAGGCAGAATCCGCACATGATTCCATCAAATGATGTCTTGATGTTGTGAATATTATTGCAATCCATTAATTTAAAATTAGCTGAGGGATTATTTTCCTTTGCTAGTTGTAACATCTTATCAGCGATATCAATTCCTAATACGTTTAGTTCAGGGCGATTATCCAATAAATATTTTGTAATATTTCCAGGACCACAACCTATATCTAATATAGCTGAATCATTCTTGGGTAAAAGTCCTAAAAAACTATCATAAGTGTCATGAAATAGTTTGATTTCCATGAACTTATCTTCATATACTTTTGCATACTTGCTAAATACTTTTGATGTATTATTAGTTTTCATATTCTTCTTATTTTAACTTGCGGACCCAATTTGAATGATATCTGCAAATAAACCAGAAGCAGTAACATCCGCTCCTGCACCAGCCCCCTTGATTATTAGTGGCTGTTCTTGATACCTGTTAGTATAGAAAGAAACAATATTATCTTTCCCTTCTAAATTATAAAACGGATGACCTTTAGGAATAAATTGTAATCCCACACTAGCTCTACCATCTTTATAGCTAGCTACATATTTTAATTTAGAATCTTGTTTTTTAGCCTCTAACAAAAGTTTTTTAAAATGTTCGTTTTCAGCTTTTATCAAGCTATAAAAATCATTTACAGAAGCAGCTTCCAAACTTCCTTTTGGTAACATAGGATTATTTTTAATAGCTTCAAATTCTATTCGGGTCCCTGCTTCTCTAATTAATATTAATATTTTTCTTGCAACATCTTTTCCGCTTAAATCAATCCTGGGGTCGGGTTCTGTATACCCTTCATCTTGTGCTTTCTTTACGATTGTACTAAACAATTCTCCGTTAGTATATTCATTAAAAATAAAATTCAAACTACCAGATAAAACTGCTTGTATTTCAGTTATTTGATCACCAGAAGAAATTAAATTTTGCACTGTTTTAATTATAGGTAACCCAGCACCAACATTAGTTTCATATAAGAATGAAGCTTTGTATTTTTTTGCTAGGTATTTTAACTCTTTATAATCGTTATAATCAGAAGAACAAGCTATTTTATTACATGCAACCACAGAAATACTTTTGCGTAATAAATCAGCATATGAATTCGCTACTCCTTCATTAGCAGTAACATCTACAAAAACACTATTTTGTTTATTTAAAGCTGCTATTGCATCATAATAAGAAACATCATTATTCTCTTTTTTCTTACTTAAATTAGCTTGCCAATCGGAATTATTTAATCCGTTTTCATTAATATAATATTGCTTTGAATTTGCAACACCAACAATTTTCACGTTGAGGTTCAAAGCTTCTTTTAAATATGCCTGTTGTTGCTGTAACTGACTTATTAATTTACCACCAACATTACCAACACCAGCTATAAAGACATTTAATTCTTTAATATGTGCTTCAAAAAAAGCAGCGTGAATACAGTTTAATGCCTTTTTTACATTGTTACTTTTAATAACGCATGAGATGTTTTTTTCAGAAGCTCCTTGAGCAATTGCTCTGATGTTAATATTATTACTTCCTAACGCACTAAATAGAGTGCCACTAACACCCTGATGACTTTTCATTTGATCACCAACAACTGCAAGGATTGCTAAGTCATTTTCAACAATTATAGGCTGAATCAGATGCTCTGATATTTCATTTTTGAAAACATTGTTTATTAGTTGTTCAGCATTTTTACTATTTTCTTTTGCTACTGCTATACAAATAGAGTGTTCTGAAGAAGCCTGTGTAATCATTACAATATTGATATGATTGTCAGCTAAAACTTCAAATAAGCGCTTTGAGATACCATGGATACCAATCATCCCCAAACCCTCTAAAGTTAATAGTGATATACCTTCTATATGACTAATCCCTTTGATTGTTTGATGTTTACCATTAGATGAATTACTGATAATTGTACCTTCAGCATTTGAGTCAAATGTATTTTTAATTTTAATGGGGATTTCTTTTTCTAAAACAGGTTTTATAGTAGGAGGGTAGATCACTTTTGCTCCAAAATGTGATAATTCCATAGCTTCCTCATAGGATATGTTTGCAATTGGCTTCGCTTGTTTTACTAACTTCGGATTTGTAGTATACAAACCGCTTACATCAGTCCATATTTCTAAAACTTCAGCATCTAAAGCAGCCGCATAAATCGCAGCTGAATAATCCGATCCTCCACGTCCTAATGTTGTAGTTTCTTGATTTTTATTAGCACTTATAAAACCTCCTAAAATAGTTACTTGCGCTTTGTTATTTGCTTCAAATAATTTAACATTTTCATTTGTTAGATTAAAATCTACTTTAGCTTTTGTAAAATGACTATTAGTTTTAATCAAATTTCTGCTGTCCTTGTATTGTGTCGATTCAATTTCTTGTGATACTATTTTCTCTAATATATGAGCTGATAGTAATTCCCCAAAACTGATAATTTTATCTTGAGTTTTTGGAGATAAGTCTTCTAACCAATAAACTGCATCCAATAACTGCTCTAATATATTACAGGAACTTTTAATAAAAGAAATTACACTAGTTTGTGCTCCAATTGTCAACAATTCCTTACAAATTGTAATATGATGTTGTTCTAATAATTTTAATTCAGTTTTATAGCTTTCATCTTTTACATGTGCTAACTGAGTTAAGTTTACTAAATTATCAGTAGTTTTTCCAGAAGCTGAAACGACTACCCATATTTTTTGTTGTATAGCTTGGTGTTTAATGATAGCACGTACTAATTTAATTGATGCTGCTGACGCTAGGGATGACCCTCCAAATTTTAAAACCTTCATGGTTTATTTTTTTTAATTGATAATATATGTTGGATATATACTTATTTTTCCTGCTTTGAGAAAAAAGTATATGGGTACGGATAATATGTGTATAGCTAACCCTTAAAGGGTTGTAGTAGTGGTAGTAGTAATTGTAAACACAGCAGTAGCCACTACAGTTGTAGTGTTAAAGGCTAAAAATGCTATTTGTTTATTTGTGTTCAATTACTATAATTTGTATAAACTTATAACAAATGTAGTAATTATTCTTTTACACAATGAAAATAATGCTGTTATTTACATAAAATTATATCAATTTGTGATATAGATATTCTAAAACACCATTTTAAACATACATATTTTACATGAAAATATTATCAGCAAAACAATTATACCAGGCTCATGATTTAACAATTAAAAATCAAGAGATTTCAGAATTAGATTTGCTTGAAAGAGCTGGAGGGCAGGTATTCAATTGGATGCATATGCGTATGCAAGGTTCACAAGTTAAAATTCATATTTTTAACGGAATCGGAAATAATGGTGGAGTTGGATTGGTGTTCGCTAGACATTTATTAGAGCACGGATATAACGTGGCAAATTATGTAGTAAATTATAGTAAAAAAAGAACTAAAGGTTTCTTAAAGAATTACGAAAAGGTTAAGTCTTTAAAACAATGGCCAGTATTGTTAACAGATGCAGAAGAGTTTCCTATCGATATATCTCCTGATGATATTATTGTAGATGCAATTTTTGGTATTGGATTAAATAGAGACCCCGGAACTTTAGCGAATCAGTTATTCGCACATTTAAACAAGTCAAAAGCATTTAAATTAGCGATAGACATTCCATCGGGTTTGTATTCTAACAAAGCACCAGATAATATTGAACATGTATTATCTGTAAATTACACACTATCATTTCAAAGTCCAAAAATGGCGTTCTTTTTACCTGAAACGTCATTGTTTACCGAACAATGGGAAGTATTGGATATTGGGCTTGATCAAGAATTTATGCAAGGTGTAGCTGCAACTCAATTAATTAGTAAAAATGAAGTGTTGCCGATGTATCAAATACGTGAGAAATTCGCTAATAAATTTACTTATGGTCACAGTTTAATTATTGGTGGTAGTTATGGTAAAATTGGTGCAGTGAACTTGGCTAGTAGAGCTGCTTTGGTTTCAGGATGTGGATTGGTAACAGCATATATACCAGAATGTGGGTATGATGTATTGCAAAGTTCTTTTCCTGAAGCTATGGTCCAAACTGCAAATGCCAATAAAACACTTACTCAAATCACGCCTGAAGGTCATTTTACTGTTGCAGGTGTTGGTATGGGAATGGGTAATAGCTCAGAAACAGTTGCTGCGCTAACTACTTTTTTGAGATTGAATAAATTACCATTGGTTGTAGATGCTGATGCATTAAATATAATATCAGAAAATAAAAAATTATTATTAACCTTACCAGAATTAACTATACTAACTCCGCATAAAAAAGAGTTAGAACGTTTGATAGGAAAATGGGATAATGATTTTGAGATGTTAAAAAAAGTAAAAGCTTTTTCTGAAGAAAACAATTGTATTGTTGTTGTTAAGGATGCAATCACTATTACGGTATATAAGGATGAGGTATTTGTGAATACGTCAGGTAATCCTGCATTGGCAACTGCTGGGACTGGTGATGTGTTGACAGGGATAATTACTGGGTTAGTAGCCCAGGGATATGAGGCATTGCAAGCGGCTATTTTTGGAGTATATTTACACGGTAAAACCGCAGATGTAGCTTTAGAGAAAACAGGATACCAATCGTTTATTGCAAGTGATGCTATTGAAAATATTTCTAAAGCTTATTTAGAGATGTTTAAGCAATCTGAGCCAATTTTAGAAGAGGAACCTATAGATGAAGAGCAACAGAAAATAAGACGTCAGCAATAATTATGTAATTATAGATAAATCAAAAAAGTCCTTAGTAATTTAAATTACTAAGGACTTTTTTATTATTAAGGGGTAATAATTATTTTTTTGAAAGGTATTTTTTGTCTACATAAAATGTACCAAAAGGGATTACAGAAGCAACAAATACAATTAAAAGTGTTTTTGCTTTCCAGTTTAACTCAAACTTGGTCATAATTGCAAATAGGATATAGGCAACAAATAATAGTCCATGAGCCATTCCGATAATTCTAACATATTCTGGGTTTCCCCAAACATATTTTAAAGGCATTGCTATAAACAATAATGCCAAAAGGGATAATCCTTCTAATAAACTGATTCCTCTAAAAAGTTTGATCATAATTATATATTTTTAACTTACCATTTGAAAAATTGCGATTGCATATACTGCAAAACGAACAAAACGTAATAAACCGTAAAGTATTACGCCTTTAAATGGATATTTTATCATTCCGGCTGCCATACATGTAATAGCAAATGGAATCGGTAATAATGCACCAACAATGATTAAAAAACCACCCCATTTACTAGTGTTTTTAAGGCTTTTAGCCATTTTAACTTCTAAATAGTTTTTTATGAAATCTATTTGTAAAGCGGCTTTTCCTAAAAAGAAAGAAGTAATTCCTCCCAAATAGGATAGGGTTGCAAGTATGGTTAAATTTAATACTGGATTGCTCGTTTTCTTTGACCAAGCAATAAAAATTTCAGGTGGAATAAGCCCTAAAAATGATTCTGAGGCAAAAAACGTAATTAAGATACCTAGTATTGAAAAAGTTTCAGTAATCCCTTGAAGTGCATCATTAATATTATAAACATATTTGTTGAATAATATTAAAGCAGTTATAACTACTAATACAGGAACAATTGCTTTTTTTAAACTACTTCCAATAAAAGCGTAAAAACCTGTGTATGAGTAGTACTGGTGAAGTAATTTCGCTTTTGATTTTTTCTGAACTCTTGAGGCTGACTTCATAGTTATTACAATGTTTGGTTCTAGTTTGGGGTTAGCGAATATAGAAATTGATTTGATATTTACCAAAAAATTGAGTGTACATGTAGTGAAAAGAGGTTAATTTGAGGTGTAATAATCATAAAATGAAATCAATAAGAATTTTATACACATAACACCTTTGATTTTTATTGAAATGCCATATATTTGATTAAAATTTAATAGAAAGATATAACTAAAGGTATATATGAAACTTTTAAACGGTAAAACGGTAATCATTACTGGAGCAAGTAGAGGTATAGGAAATGAAATTGCAAGAACATTTGCTAAAAACGGAGCAAATGTTGCGTTTACATACAGTTCTTCTGAGGCGCCAGCTTTAGCATTAGAACAAGAGTTGAGTGGCTTAGGTATAAAAGCTAAAGCATATAAGTCTAATGCAGCAAATTTTCAAGAATCACAAGATTTAATTGCAGCGATTTCTAAGGAGTTCGATAGTATTGATGTATTAATAAATAATGCAGGAATTACTAAGGATAACTTATTAATGCGAATTTCTGAAGATGATTTTGATAAAGTAATTGAAGTAAACTTGAAGTCTGTTTTTAACATGACTAAAGCAGTACAACGTACAATGCTTAAACAGCGTAAAGGCTCTATTATTAATATGAGTTCTGTTGTTGGAGTTAAAGGAAATGCCGGTCAAACAAATTATGCAGCATCAAAAGCAGGGATTATCGGATTCACAAAATCTGTAGCCTTAGAATTAGGTTCAAGAAACATTCGTTGTAACGCAATAGCTCCTGGGTTTATTGAAACTGAAATGACGGGGAAATTAGATGCTGATACAGTTCAAGGATGGAGAGATGCAATTCCATTAAAAAGAGGAGGTACTCCAGAAGATGTAGCAAATGTTTGTGTGTTTTTAGCAAGTGATATGAGTGCATATGTAACTGGACAGGTATTAAACGTTGATGGTGGAATGTTGACCTAATATTGCTATTAGGTTTTATTTATAAGCGAGATTGTCTCGAACGAAATAATTATTGTTAATTCATACCCTATACTTTATGTATAAGGCTTATTGATTAGATGTCAGAAACCGATATTATATATATAGTACTGATTGCAATTTTCGCTTTGGGAATTGTAGTTTTTCAATATTTTTATAAAGCAAAAAGAACCGATAATAAGCGGTTTCTTTTTGCTTTTTTTCGTTTTTGGAGCTTATTCTTATTAGGAGTATTGTTATTAAATCCAACATTTAAGCAAACTACAATAACTAATATTAAACCAAATTTAGTAGTTGCAATTGACAATTCTAATTCTATAAACCTTTTAGGACAAGATCAGAAAGTAAAGACATTTTTAAAAGAATTAAAAGTAGCTCAGCTTTCTGAGAAGTTTCAAATTGATTGTTATTCTTTTGGAGATAAGGTACAAGTACTATCGGATTCAATTCACTTTACGGGGAAACAGACTAATATTTCAACTGTTTTTACTTCTTTAAAAGAAATATACTCAAACACTCAAGCTCCAACAGTACTATTAACTGATGGTAATCAAACTTATGGGCAAGATTATGTAACATCATCATTAACTTATAAACAACCAATTTATCCTGTTGTTTTAGGCGACTCAGTTTTGAAAACAGATTTAAAAATAACCCATATTCAACATAATAAATACGCTTTTTTAAAAAATAAATTCCCAATAGAAATTACGACTAACTATTTAGGAGAATTAGCCGTCAGTAAAAAACTGACTGTGTTTTCGGGTAGTTCAATTGTGTATGTAAAAACACTGAGTTTTTCTAAAGCGAATAATACGCAAGTAGTGTCTTTTATTCTTCCTGCAGCTCATATAGGGAAACATAAATATAGGGCTACTATTGAAACCATTTCTGAAGAAGAAAACATCCTTAATAATACTAGTGATTTTTCCGTTGATATTATTGATGAACGAACAAATGTGTTGTTGATTTCAAATATTATACATCCTGATTTAGGAGCCTTTAAAAAAGCTATAGAAACAAATCAGCAACGTAAAGTTACAATTGTGAAGCCAAGTGATGTAATCGATTATAATAAGTATCAATTACTGATTTTATATCAACCAACAATCAAATTTAAAAACGTATATCAACAAATAGAAGTATTTAAAAAAAACTATCTTACAGTAACAGGTTTACAGACTGATTGGAGTTTTTTAAATAGTGTTAGTAACAATTATAAAAACAAGGTTATTAACCAGTCGGAAGAGTATTTAGGTCGTTATAATTCTAATTTTAATTTGTTTCAAAATGAAAAATTAAATACGTCATCATTCCCGCCATTATTAGGGTATTATGGTGATGTTCAATTGAAGAATAAAGGAGACATTGTTTTATATCGAACCATAAATACTATTGCAACCGAATCACCTTTGCTTGTCTTTTTTGAAACAAATAATAGGAGAGAAGGAGTGTTGTTTGGTGAAGGTATTTGGAAATGGCGATCTCAAAGCTATATGAATACTCAAGGTTTTGAAATATTTGATGCTTTTATAGGGAAATCGATACAATATTTAGCATCCAACGTTAAAAAAGAGCGTTTAGTTATCGATGCTCCAGAGGAGTTTCTACTTGGAGAGGCTAAATTTAAAGTACAATATTTTGATGAAAATTATGTGTTTGATGCCAATGAAACAATTACATGTAAATTAGTAAACGAAGCGTCAAAAAAAGAATATAGCTTTGAGTTCTTGTATAGAAACAATGGGTATGAATTGGGGTTATTTCACTTGCCACATGGTGATTATCAGTATACTATAGGAACAAAAAATAAAAAACTGGTTAAAAAAGGTGCTTTTGAAATTTTAGATTTTAATATTGAAGCACAATTTATCAATCCTGATGTAACAAAACTACATCAATTGGCTACTAATAGTGGTACAGAATTGAACTACATATCAAATTACAGACAATTATTTTTAGAGTTAAAGAATAATGAAAACTATAAAACGACTCAACGGGCAATAGTTAATCAATTGCCAATAATTAATTGGAAATACTTGCTAGGTGTTTTATTACTATTACTTACTTTTGAATGGTTTTTAAGAAAATATAACGGACTAATATAAATTTAAAAATGAATAAAAAAATGGAAAAATTACCAAAATTAGGATTACCAATAATCTTTTTAGTTGTCATATCAATATTCTTATTGTTAAAAACTGCAGTTACAATTGACGCTGGGGAATCCGGTGTTTTATGGAAGCGATTTGATGGAGGTGTTGTTACTGATCAGCCTGCTTTAGGAGAAGGTTTTCATGTTATAGCGCCATGGAATAATGTATTTATTTACAATGTTCGTCAACAAAACAAGTTTATCCAGGATATGGAAGTGTTATCTTCTAATGGGTTAGAAATAAAATTAGATGTCTCTATTTTATATCTTCCAAAAATATCAGAATTAGGGTTGATGCATCAAACAAAAGGAAAAAGCTACTTGGATGTAGTTATTATACCTGAAGTACGATCTGCAGCACGTAGTGTAGTTGGACGTTATACTCCTGAGCAATTATATTCTAGTAAACGTGATGTAATTCAAAAAGAAATATATGACGAGGTGTATAAAAAAGCTGGTGCTCAGCATGTACAAATTAATGATATTTTAGTTCGTGATGTTACTTTACCACCTACAATTAAGCAAGCTATTGAGCGTAAATTAAAACAAGAGCAGGAATCTTTAGAATATGAGTTCAGGTTAGTTACTGCTCAAAAAGAGGCTGAAAAGCAAATCATTGAAGCAAAAGGTAAGGCTGATGCGAATAGGATTTTAAGTGCATCTTTAACTGATAAAATATTACAAGACAAAGGAATTGAAGCTACATTAAAATTAGCAGAATCACCAAATAGTAAATTAGTATTAATTGGAGGAAAAGATGGTATGCCGATTATATTAGGAGACCAATAAACTTTGATTTAATTATACTGTATTTAAAAAACAGATGCAATTTAAGCAGTAGTATATATTTACTACTGCTTTTTTTTTATTTAAATTATTTTAAGCCTTTTTGTATAAAATACCCTTTGAATCTTCCGTTATAACTAAGTTTATAAAAGAAATTGGGAATATCAGTTTGTGATTTTAATTTGTGTAAAAGTATTTTTTTGTTACAAAAACATAATAACGTTTTTTTTATAGCAAAATAATGCTATTTTTGACCTAAGTTAGTTTAACTCAGAGCTTTTATATTAGATTGTTTCCCCAAAACGATTTAATGCTCTGAGTTTTTTGTTTTATAGTAAATTCAAATTACACTTTTATATCGTTAATTATTCACGATATTTACACTTCTAAAAATTATTATAATATGTCAGACGATAAGAAGATTATATTTTCAATGGACAAGGTTTCTAAAACCTATCAGAGCACTGGAAAGCAAGTATTAAAAGATATTTATTTAAGTTTCTTCTACGGAGCTAAAATTGGTGTTTTAGGGTTAAATGGTTCTGGTAAATCTACCTTACTTAAAATTATTGCTGGTTTAGAAAAAAACTATCAAGGAGATGTAACGTTTTCAAAAGATCATACTGTAGGGTATTTAGAACAAGAGCCTCAGCTAGATGAAACTAAAACAGTAATGGATATTGTAAAAGAAGGTGCTGCAGAAACAGTAGCTATTCTTGAGGAATACAATAAAATTAATGACATGTTTGGCTTAGAAGAAGTGTATTCTGATGCTGATAAAATGGATAAGTTAATGGCGCAACAAGCTGTTTTTCAAGACAAAATAGATGCTTGTAATGCTTGGGAGTTAGAAACAAAATTAGAAATTGCAATGGATGCTTTACGTACTCCAGCAGGAGATACGCCAATTTCAGTATTATCTGGAGGAGAGCGTCGTAGGGTTGCTTTATGTAGATTGTTATTACAAGAGCCAGATGTTTTGCTGTTAGATGAACCTACCAATCACTTAGATGCAGAATCAGTACATTGGTTAGAACATCATTTAGCACAATATAAAGGAACAGTAATTGCTGTAACTCACGATAGGTACTTTTTGGATAATGTTGCAGGATGGATTTTAGAACTAGATAGAGGAGAAGGAATTCCTTGGAAAGGAAACTACTCAACCTGGTTAGATCAAAAATCTAAACGATTAGCACAAGAAAGTAAAACAGAATCAAAACGTCAAAAGACTCTTGAAAGAGAGCTTGATTGGGTACGTCAAGGAGCTAAAGGTCGTCAAACAAAACAAAAAGCACGTTTGAAGAATTATGACAAATTGATGAGTCAGGATCAAAAGAAAATGGATGAGAAATTAGAGATTTTCATTCCTAATGGAGATCGTTTGGGTACTAAAGTGATAGAAGCTAAAGGTGTTTCTAAAGCTTTTGGAGATAAATTACTGTATGATAACTTAGAGTTTAGCTTACCTCAAGCAGGGATAGTAGGGATTATTGGTCCAAACGGAGCTGGTAAAACTACTATTTTCAGAATGATCATGGGAGAAGAAATTCCTGATTCAGGAAGTTTTGAAGTAGGAGAGACTGTTAAGATAGCTTATGTTGATCAATCACATAAAGATATTGATAGAAGTAAATCAATTTGGGAGAATTTCTCTGACGGACAGGATCTTATTATGATGGGGGGTAAGCAAGTGAATTCTAGAGCTTATTTAAGTCGATTTAATTTTGCTGGAAGCGAACAAAATAAAAAGGTTGATACTCTATCAGGAGGAGAACGTAACAGGTTGCACTTAGCAATGACCTTAAAAGAGGAAGGTAATGTGTTGTTATTAGATGAGCCTACCAATGATTTGGATGTAAATACATTAAGAGCATTAGAGGAAGGGTTGGAAAACTTCGCAGGATGTGCAGTTATTATTTCACACGATAGGTGGTTTTTAGATAGAGTTTGTACGCATATCTTAGCTTTTGAAGGAGACTCTGAAGTATATTTCTTTGAAGGATCATTCTCTGAATACGAAGAAAATAAAAAGAAACGTCTTGGTGGTGACTTAATGCCTAAGCGTTTAAAGTATAAAAAATTGGTTAGGTAGTTTTACTGTATTTACACAAAAAAAGCTCTTCTGTTTAGAAGAGCTTTTTTTGTGTAAATTATTGATCTGATATTGATTTTCTAATTCTACTTAATTGTATAGGGGTAATTCCTAAATAAGAAGCTATTTGATATTGTGGAATCAGGTTTTCAATACCTCTAAAACGCACTAATAGTTTTTGGTAACGTTCTTTAGCGTTTTTCGTACCCAAATTAATGATGGTTTTCTCCATTTTCATATAAACATTTGCAAGAACTTTAAGTTCAAAACGCATTAGTTTAGGATGTTTTTCGTATAGCTTTTTAACCTCCATGTGCTCAGATCGTACTAATTCACAGTCAGTTAGTGATTCGTAAATAAAAGATGATTTTTCACCTTTAATCATACTTGATAATGGTCCGAAAAATTCATTTTCCGAATATAATGCTCTTGTGAAAACTTTTCCATTATCACTAATAATAGAAGTTCTTACCACTCCGGATTTTATAAAATATAAATATTTAGCTTCATCACCGATATTACAAATAATGGTGTTCGCTTTATAGTTTTTTGGTGTTAGATGTGGTTTAAAAAGTTCAAATTCTTCCTCGGTTATTGAGGCTATTTTATTTGCAAACTGATAGAATATATTCATGTAATGTATGTATGATTTAATTCGGGGTACCCAAAATTAATATTTTAAATATACATACACTAATAGGGATGTTTGTTTTTACTAAAAATTATATTTTTTTTAACATACAGTTAGATTAAGTGTAGACAATTGTAGTTATCATGTAATACAGAAAAAGGAAAAGCACTAATTGATGCTATATAAGGCTTTTTGAAAATGTTAATAAATTACCTCCCTTTTTTTAAAGAACTTCGAATTCTACTTAATTGTATTGGTGTGATACCTAAATAGGATGCAATATGAAATAAAGGAATTTTATTGATGAGATTAGGATATCTGGATTGAAAATTTAAATACCTATCCTTTGATTCTAACAACACCTTTTCTACTTCACTTTCTTCCATAATCACGAAAAAATGATGTAACATATCGGTGTATAAACTACTTAATTCAACATCTCTTTTTAATATAGTTCTTAATTTACTGTAAGGAACTTCATAGAGGCTTACATCTGTTAGGCATTCTATGGTAAAGTTAGATGGTTTTTTAGTTGAAATAGCCGTTAGGGACACTACTATATGATCGTCGCAGAACAAAAATTTGTTAAACTCTTTCCCGGAAGTATCTGTAACATATTTTCTAACTACTCCAGATTTTATGAAAAATAAGTTTTCAGGATGTTGTCCTATATCACAAATAACTTCATTTTTTTTATAGTTTTTCTTTATAGCAATTTCAGTGATTCTGTTCCAGTTTTTTGGAAGATGTTTTAATTCTTGAAATAATTGAAAAACGGTTTTATGTATCATTTTCAAATGAATATAAGTAAGATTCTAGTATTTTTTTAACAACTGATTGGTTGAAATTTAATAAAAACTATTAACTTTTACTAGTAATCATTTATTTTTTGATGCATTGTATTACAATTTTTTCATCTTTTATGTTGGTAGTGAAAAATAAATATTCGTTTCCTCCATCCTTCAATTGCAATTCTTTTCTGATGTCAGCAACTGTTTTAGGGAAATTTCGAGTGGTGATGTTGAATTGCTGTTTTTTAAAGCGTTTTTTAAGCTCTTTTTTGTTAAATGGTATTACTTCAATAATTTCAAATGTTCTACCAGGAAACTCAATTAAATCATTGTTTGTGTATAAATGGGAGTGCTTATGTAGTTTTTGCAATTTAAAATTTAAAGCCACTTCGTTAAAAGCACCTGATTTTAATATAGCGGCATTTGGTTCATATAAGAAACTATTTGGTAGGGAGTATGGAGCAATTTCTATTTGGTTTAAACTAAAGCTAAATGTATCTGTTTTTGTATTTTTTATATTTGCAGTAATTATAGTAATCTTGTTTGTGTAATTTTTTTCTATAACAAATAATAGTTCTTTTACTTCGTTTTTTAATGCAACTACATGAATTTCTTTTACAAATTTTAACTCTTTTAGCCCGTTAGTAATGTCAAGTAGTGGAGAAGTCTTGATAAGGATATGATTTGATTTCTGTAATAGTAAATCAATGTGTTCAGAAACATTTGGGAGGCAATCATTTAATAAAAATACTTTGCCTTTTAAATCACTTCTTCTTGAAGGGTCAATATAAATCCAGTCAAAAGTTTGTGACGTATTTTTCAAGTATTCAATTCCGTTAGTTGCAGCAGTGGTAATGTTATCACATTTTAGTTGTTTGTAATTGTGGTGAACAATATCTGAAAGATTCTTATTAATTTCACAATGGGTAATAGAATCCATTTTTTTTGAAAAATAAAAACAGTCTACTCCAAAACCTCCTGTGAGGTCAATAAGTGATTTTCCGCTTATTAAATCTGCTTTATACTTTGCAGTTTTTTCAGAGGATGTTTGCTCAATATTTAACTTGTTAGGGTAGTAGATGTTACTGGTGTTAAACCATGTTTTAAGTTTGGTTTCACATCGTTTTTTGGCTTCGATTTGTTCCGCTAATTCTTGTTGTTTTATGTAGTTGAAAATCGGCTTCTTTAACAATAGTGACGAAATGTCAGTACTTATGTTTTTTGCTATAAATAACTGTATATCAGTACTTAGTAAGTGCTTGTTCAAAGTTGTTGTTTATGTTTAATTCAAGAGTAAAGTATTGAGTTTTAAGCTAGTAAATATCAATCATTTAAAGGTTTTTAGTGATTTTTTGAACGATTTTATTATCAGATAAAAATTCCTTAGAAATCACTTTTATTGCGGTGTATGATGGTACAGCTATAATCATTCCAATTACCCCAAAAAGTAGCCCGCCTATGATGATGATTAAGAATATTTCTAAAGGATGAGATTTTACACTATTAGAAAAAATTAGTGGTTGACTTACAAAATTATCTACCAATTGTGCAATGGCATAACCAATCATTACATACATTGTTTTTGATAAAATTACCGTTTGAAAATCCATTCCTAAATTACTACTCATTGATAAAATCATCATTAATATACCACCAATTAATGGGCCAACATATGGTATTAAATTTAATAAGGCACATAAAAAAGCGATAACTATTGCATTTTTAATTCCAAATATTAACAGTACTGTGGTATATATTATAAACAAGATTAGTATCTGAAATACTAGACCAACAAAATAACGAGATAGTAAATCCTTAATGGTTCCAAATGATTTTTTAAGTCTACCTTCTTTTTTGTCAGAAACTAATATTAGTACACCGTCTTCAAGTAACTTACTATCTTTTAAAAAGAAAAAAGAAATAAATAACACTGAAAACAATCCAATACTTAAGCTTCCTACCATTGCTAAAACGGAGTTTAATAGTTCAGGAATGGCATTCACATTTAGTTTAGATATTAAGTCTGCATTCTGTAGTGTTTGAAATAAATCAATATTATGAGCAGACAAATAACTGCTTATTTCTTTAGAAAGATTCCGGAAGTTTGCCTCTAATTCACTGTAATTTAATAATGCTAAGTTTTCTCCTTGGCTTTTTACTAAAGGTATAAACATAGAAGCTGTACCAAATAAGATTCCTAATAAAAGTAGCATTGTTGCAATTACAGCAATAGTATTTTTGAATTTTAAACGTTTTTTTAAAAACCGAACAATTGGTCTTCCGATAAGCGATATAACACCAGCAATGGCGATGTAAATAAGTACAGCACTTATTTTGTAAAGAAAAAAGAGTAACAAGCATATTCCGATTACAATGGCTAGTGCTTTTAATATGCCGTTACTAATACTTTTTGTGTCTGATGAGTTCAATGTGCTTAGTTATTTATAGATTAAATTGAATGGTGCTTAAAAATACACATTTATTGGGTACTTAAATAATCAGTTAGAAGGATTTTTGATCGAAACCTATTTTGAGAACTGTTTTGTGATTTCATATATTGCTATATTAGTTGCTTGAACTACATTCATACTAGAGTTTTCTCCGTACATGTTAATATGAATAATTTCATTTACTTCGGTTAAGATGGATTCAGATACCCCAAAATTTTCATCTCCAATAATCAAGACTATTGGTTTATCTGTATTGAATTGATGTTGTTGTATTGGTAAGCTTTTATCAGTTATTTCAATAGCAATAAGTTGGTGTGTTTTTTTTATCTCTGAAATGTATTGGTGTATGTCGTTAATGATTTGATATGGGACATATTTTTCTGTTGCACGAGATGTTTTTTGCATTTTCCTTGATGGAATTGGAAGATCTTGTCCACTAAAAACTATTTTTTCAACCCCAAAAGCATCACAAATACGAAATAAAGAGCCTATGTTTGGTGAATTTGTTACATTTTCGCACAAAACAGTTATTGGAAATGTTTTTTTATGGAATTGAGTAGTATGGTGAGTAAGTTGCATTTGTTCTTCTATATTTTCTTAAAACTACAAAAAGTAAAGTTTTGTTCAGTTTCAAAAGGTGTTTTGTGATTTGTTGTAATGCAATTAATTTTCCGCAAACTTTTTTTGAACTGATTGCTCAGTTTGGTTTCAGAATATTGTTTAATCTCAATCCCACTACATTTTTTAGGGCCTTCTTCTGAAAAAGTTCCAAACAAAGCTGTTCCGCCATCGTTTAAGCAAAGCTCTAGAGTTTCGGTGTAGTTTTGTATTTCATTATCGTCAGTTAAAAAATGAAAAGCCGCACGATCATGCCAAAAATCATATCTTTCAGTAGGCGTGAAGTTGGCTGCGTCTGCAATAATCCATTTTACATTTTTAGAGCGGTTTCCAAGACGTTTTTTCGCTCTATTTAAAGCAGCGTCAGAAATATCTAGAACGGTAATGTTTAGGTATCCTAAGTCAAGTAAATAATCGACTAAAAAGCTATCGCCACCACCAATGTCAATAATTTTTGCGGTTTTAGGAATGTTTAATTCGTTTATAAAGTCTAATGATGTTGTTGGAGTAGGTTGAAACCAACTAACTTCATTGAGTTCTTTGGTTTTGTATATGTTTTCCCAGTGTTTTTCTTTGTCAAATTGCTGCATGAGTTGTTATTTCTTAATTTGTAAAAACATATTTGATAATATTTGCGCCCATTTGAAGAGCTTTTAATCTAACTTCAGGAGCGTCGTTATGTATTTCTTGATTTTCCCATCCATCGCCTAAATCAGACTCTGTAGTGTATAGACATACCAATCGTCCATTGTGAAAATATCCAAAGGCTTGTGGTCGCTTACCATCGTGCTCATGTATTTTAGGTAATCCTTTTGGAAATTTGTACTCAGTATTAAAAATGGGGTGTTTAGATGGGAGTTCTATCAATTCTTGATTAGGGAAAACTTTCTTTAATTCTTTTCTTACATAAGTATCCATCCCGTAATTGTCATCAATATGTAAAAAACCACCTGAGTTTAAGTAATTTCTTAAATTTTCGGCTTCTTCGTTAGAAAAATATACATTTCCGTGTCCCGTCATGTGAACAAATGGATACTGAAATAAAGCAACGCTACCAACCTCTACCATTTTAGGCTTGTTGCTAATAGTTGTATTGATATTGCTATTGCAAAATGTTATAAGATTGGGTAGGGCTGTAGGGTTTGCATACCAATCACCTCCGCCATGATACTTTAAAATCGCAATTTCTTGAGAAAAGCATAAGCTTGTGGTAATTAAGAGTATGTAAGTTATTATTTTGGTCACTTGAATAGTTTTTAAAATTCAAAAATAATAGTCATATGGTAAATATACACAAGCTTTTGGATTAAATACAAAAACTAGTATTAGTTATGAGTGTTGTTGTGTGTAGTTTTTTAATTTTACATTCTATGAAATCTAAATTTGTATTAACTAATTCTAAAATATTTTTTGATTGAGATACCCAAGCCCATTCAGGTTTACCAAATCCGCCAAAATCTTCAATAGCTTTCATATATGTCATGTCAATTATTTCAATAACGACTTCTCCATTTAATTTGTCTTCACTAATTGGCATGTCAAACCAGGATAATTTAATTTTGTTATTGTGTATTTTATCATGCCCTAAATGGCACCAGTTTTCGCCTAAGTTAATCTCTTCTAATTTTTGATTTATTCCCAACCCAAACACTTCGTTTCCAATTACATTTATTCAAAATAAATTTTCGTCTATTGATACCAAATATCCTAACTTTACAAGTGTTTTAGTATTGTTCATCTAATGTGTAATTTTGTTTTTATATGAATTTCCATACGTAAAGATGAGTATTAAAATTCATATAAAATGTGTATTAATTCCAATGAAAATATTTGACCAAAACTTCTCCAATTGTTTACAACGTTGGTATATGAAACTTAGGGCAGTAGATTAACTCTTAAGTTTTAGATTGGCGCTCTTTACAAAAAGAAAAGGACGTTAGGTTAAATACCAAACGCCCTATATTTTATACATATTGTTGTAACCAATTTATCTCTAATCATCACTTATCTATATAAGTATAAAGATTTAAGAAATTTACTGATAACTTTTAAAAACGGAAGAATAATTATCCTTATTCACTACATCTCCGGTTTCTATGTAATATTTTAAACCAAAAAGATGTTGTTTTAGCCCTTTGCCCAATTGACCTTTCATTAAATAGATCATAATACCAGGAGAGGTTGTAGCAAAAGAAGTCATTTTCACTTCAGTTTTATCTTGCCCAATAGAAGTTAATTCATAGATAGCAGACATTTCTTTTAATAGAGGCAAATTATGGTTGTAAGCTTCAACTTTAAAACTATTGTTCTCATTTACTTCAGTTATTGTTTCTTCTAAAAACAACTTATCATCAAACGTAACATGCCTTGAAGTATTTAGTTCGCCTTTAGTGGCATTACCTATATATTTAGATGTAGGCATGCCTGGATTATGTATATGGACGGTTCCGTACTGATTGAATAACACTTCCCAAGTTTTTTCTTTAGAAGCATTAATTACTTGTTTAAATTCTGATTTGCTCATTTTGTGTGTTTATTAATAATATAGCAAAAATACTAAGATGGTGTGACAAGGGTATGTCAGGGGTATTTTATTTCTTTATATATAATTCAAAATACTGTTCTATAGTCATGTTATGAGGGCTAAATGTTTTATTTTGAGGTGTTAATTTCTGGATTAAATCAATTCTAAATGCTCTAAATTCATTTCTTAATTTGCAAAAGGCAATTAAAAGCCAATTTCCTTTATTACTATACACTGCGAAAGGTTCTATTGGTCGTTTCGTTAACTTGCCTCCTAAAGAAAGGTATTCAATTTCTAATAAATGAAAATTTGTTATGGCTGATTGAATTTTCATTAAATAATTACTCGACTTTTCATCTTTATCATTTTCTTTAAAATAGATTCTATCACTTAATAAGTCTGCCTTTCCTTTTTGTGAATACCTTAAAACAGACTTTATCTTTATGATGGCATCACTATAATTTTCACTAAAAGATTGGTCTTTGTTTCGTAAAACTAACTGCTCGGCAGTAATTAAGGCGTTGGCCTCATTTTCGGTAAATATAACAGGAGGTAGGTGGTAACCTTCCATTAGTGAATATCCTTTACCCTCTTCTGTAATTATAGGTATTCCTGATTTTTCGAGTGTGTTGATGTCTCTATAAATAGTCCTTATACTTACATTATGTTTTTCAGCAAGATCTCGTGCAGTAATAAGCCTTTTAGATTGTAATTGGGTTATAATAGCAGTCAGCCTTGAAAGTCTTGGTTTTCCTTTTTCTTCCATTTCTTTTCTAATTAACCCTAACGTTTAGCTATGAATAGTACGGGGCATAAAATCCGCGGATTTTCGTATCGTTACAAGCCATAAGCTTTTTGTTTTGTTTTTACTTTTGTTGTTTCAAAAAAGCCAAATTAAAAGATTTGGCGATTAAGTAAAGATAGAATTACTTTTCGGATTAAGCACCGAAACCCGTATTATTTATAGGTGTTGTTAGCGCCAGTATTTATTTCTTTTCTTTTCGCAAAATTTTCTCCATTTTTCGCCCTTTCGCTAATTCATCAATCAGCTTTTCCATACGTCTACATTGTTTATACACCTCAAATTCATCTTCTATTTCTTCAATTCGATAACCACAAACAACTCCTTTAATCATGTTTGCATTGGAATGGATTTTTGCTTTTTCAAAAAACGTTCTAAAGGTTACTTTGTCTGCGATAAGTGATTGTAGTTTTTTTTCGTCAAAACCAGTAAACCATTCTATTACTTGATGGAACTCTTCTTTTGTCCTACCATGTTTTTCCAGTCTATTCCAGTAAAGGGGGTAAATAGAGGCAAATATCATATTAGCAACATTTTCATTTTTTTCAGCTGTAACCTTCATATTTAGTTTTTTTAAATTGGTACTAACGTTTCGCTATGAATAGTACGGGACAGAAAATCCGTGGATTTTCGTGTCGGCACAAGCCATGAGCTTTTGCGTATTAATTTTAATTTTGTCGTTTTAAAAAAGCCAAATTAAAAGATTTGGCGTTGATTGTAAATATACACAAGCTTTCGATACTATTCACAGAACTCCGTATGATTTATAGGTTTTGTTATGTGTAGATTTTTCTTAATTGAGTTATCTATAAAGTCAAATATAGTTTGAGTATAGTTAGGACCTCCCTTTTTTGATAGGTTGTAATGCCCCCCGCCTTTGATTTTTATAAATTTTTTATGCTTGGATTTCAATTCATCAAATAGTGATTTTCCGTACTGAAAAGAAATGTTTTCATCAGAAGTTCCATGAGAGATTAGTACGGGTTGTTCAATATTTTTTACTGAATTTATAGGTTTAACCATGTCGGGCTTAAAGTCTCCGATTTCACCAGCCCTTTTTAAAGCAAAGTCAGTTAAGATTCTTATGCCAAAACCTTTTAAATACCTTTTTTGATAGTCGTAAACTACCTGTTCTAATTCAGTAAAGGTACTTTCTATGATACCAAACTCAATTCGGCTATCATGTTCTAATGCTTGTATTGCGATAGCTCCTCCCATTGAATTACCCCAAATACCAATTGGAGTATTTGAATCTATAGATTTTATGTAGTGTATAATTTTAGATATATCCTTCTTCTCTTTGTAGCCGTAAGTGCAATATTGACCACTACTTTTACCGTGAGCTCTACTATCAAAAACTATTGATTCTATTCCTTTGTCTGCTAATTTTTTTGCTAAGCCTAAAAAATGTTCTTTACAACCTCCAATTCCATGAACAAGAATCATTATTGCTTTGGTTTCACTTAAGTTTGATTTAATCCAATAACCTTTAATATTTATGTCACTGTCAAAGTGAAAATCCATAAAAGAGCTTTTTAAATTAAAGTCATCTGGAGTTAAATTTTCATTTATTCTTTGGGGTTTAAGAATTGAATATGGTAAAATACTATCCCCAGCTATATATCCAGAAACTCCAATAATTAAAATTAAGAAGAGTAAAGTAAAGGTTAGTTTTTTTTTCATTTTTTGTGCTTAAACGTAATGTTTTGCTATGAATAGTACGGGGCAGAAAATCCGCGGATTTTCGTGTCGTCACAAGCCATAAGCTTTTTGTTTTGATTTTAATTTTGTTGTTTTAAAAAAGCCAAATTAAAAGATTTGGCGATGATGTAAATATACACAAGCTTAAGGATTATACATCAAAATCGTATTATTTATAGGTTTTGTTATGCCCTTTATTATTTTATGCCCATAATTCTTGTCCTTATACCTAAATATTAAGCTCTTAAGATATTTTTTAAGAATTCGGGTTATTGTTTTCTCAACTTTGAATTGTAATCAAAACAAAATATTCGATTGAGTAGCTACAACCTTTCTTTTGTTTACAAAGGCATTACCCGAAAAGCCTATATTAAATAGAGTAGGGAAGTTATTTAAAATAAAATGGAAAATAATAAAATCAAAACAGAAAACACTGTCTCAGCTCCAGTAAAATTTACCATGACAGTAGATGCGGCAAAAGATGTATTAGATATTGATGCGGGTGGATTAAAGAGAGTGTTAGTGCCACATGAAGTTGTTACTGGAGCGCAATATACTGTAAGTGTAAATTCATCTGTAAAATATCAGGGAAGTCTATTAAATGTGTCAAAAGTGGTTATTTATAATACAACAATAGATCAATCAAATGGTTGGTTTTATGTTATTGAGGAAGATAAGCCAATAGTTATTACTATAGGAGAATTAGGTTACAAAAGTACTTTTGTATATGCTTTCTTAATTGATATTGCATCACAAGACAATACAGGATCTGCCGTAGTGACGTTTACACCACTTTAGATAAAAGAGATTGTTTAACCTAGATTATGTATTGTGAAAAACTGATACGTAATTTGGGTTTAATTCGACAAATTAATAATAAATCCCTCTTAATTTTTCAAATTGCACATAACGTTTAGCTATGAATAGTACGGTGCAGAAAATCCGCGGATTTTCGTGTCGACACAAGCCATGAGCTTTTAGATTTTGTTTTTAATTTTGTCGTTTAAAAAAAGCCAAATTAAAAGATTTGGCGATGATTGTAAATATACACAAGCTTTCAAATTTGCACAACAAACCCGTATTATTTATAGGTGTTGTTAGCAGATGTTTTTTAATTATTCAACCTGCAAATTAATTCTCTTGATTTCAATTTGATTTAATCCTAGAAAACATCTTTCAAAAGCTGTGGAGTTATTTCAGATTATAATATTGCTTTCACGCTATATCCTTGTTCTCTTAATAATTTAATTACACCAAAATCACCTCCTAAATGTGCTGCACCTACACCAATAAATGTAGCTTTCTTTTTAATAAGTTCTTCAATTTTAGGAATCCACTTTTTATTTCTGTTGATTAATAATATTTCAGTATTTTGTTTAGAGTTCATTGAGTATTTTTCATCCCCCATTATTGACATCAGCTTATTTAAATCTTTATTTTTATATATTTTCATCATTTTTAGAAACAATAACTGATCCTCTTTCATATCGTCTTTAGCAGATTTAATAAGGTCTTTTAGTTGGTCTTCATAAGTGATTTCATCGAATACACTTAATTGTTCTTGTACTGTTTCTAAGCCTAAAACTTCTTCCTTTTGAGCTACTGCAATTTTTATTAATTCGGCTTCAATGGATTGACCAATGCAATCAATCATTTTAGGATAAAGTATTCCATAAATAAGGAATGGTTTAAAAGTGTTAAGCTTAGTTAAAGACATACCTGTTTGCTCCTTAATAAAGGAGCTTAATAGTTTATAGTCATCGTCAGTAACTAAGTCTTTAATAGTTTTACCATTTTTCATTGATATTTCTTGTATCGTTGGAGTAGCTTTATTTGAGTCGTCCTTATGAGTCTCTAGTACTAAAACAGAAGTGTTGTCTAATGCTTTTGAACATTTTCATTCAATGATGAGTCACAGATTAAATGAATAGTACCATATAGGTATGAGGGCTTTTCTAGTTTATTACCCGATATTTCCCAAAGTAAAGAATTTTCCAGTTCTTGCGCTTTCAGCTGGTATAAAGTAGTAATACTTAATAGTAAGGTATAGAAAAGTGTTTTCATGTTAGTTTATGTTTTTTAATAAGTGTCAAGAAATACAAGATTGTTACAAAATCATATTTGTTGTTTAAAAAACCATTCTTAATTACAGTTAAGGTTTGTAGTGAGAATGTTTGCTAACAATTGTATATTCACCATTAATGGTATATATCCAACTTATATTGCATGAAGATACAAAACATTAATTTGCTTTTATGTATCCTATTTAAAGCTATTACACAAGGGTGTAACTGGTATTAAACGTTTGTAAACAATTAAATCATTGTTCACAATATTAAATTGGCTTTATAAACTTAATCGGTGGTATTTAGTAGTGCAACGGTATGACAAGCTGCAATACCAGCAGTTTCTGTACGTAATCTAGTATTCCCTAGTGCTACAGGAGCAAAGTTTTTACTTAAAGCTAGTTTAATTTCATTGATTGAAAAATCACCCTCTGGACCAATTAAAATTGTATAATTTCCTTTTCGTGTTGCTTGTGAGTGCAATTGTTTTTTTTGCTGTTCTTCACAATGTGCAATAAATAGTTGTCCTGTAAAGTCTTGATTGACGAATTCTTTAAAACTTATCGCTTCATTTAGTTTTGGCAATTGCATTTGAAGCGATTGCTTCATAGCACTTTGAATGATTTTTTCAAAACGTTCCTTTTTAATTATTTTTCGTTCAGAATTATCACAGAATATAGGAGTAATTTCATCAACACCAATTTCTGTAGCTTTTTCTAAAAACCACTCCATTCTGTCATTCATTTTAGTAGGAGCAATGGCAATGTGTAAGTTGTAATTATGATTTTCTATTTGTTTAATGGCGTTTATTTGTACCAAACATTTTTTTGCGTCAGCAATAGTAATTTCAACGGTAAATAGAAATCTTTTTCCGTTTGTAATATGAAGTGTTTCACCTTCTTTTTTACGTAATACACGAACAATATGCTTACTTTCTTCTTTAGAAAAAGTGTATTCTTTGCATTCGGAATTAATGTCTGGGCTATAAAATAATTGCATTAAATTTCTTTTAGTTTGGTTTTGGCATGTTCAACACCTAATTCAATAAAAAATAGTAACTCTTCCTCTGTTTTTATAGCAGCTGGTAAAACGTAAAGAAACTCTTTCATTGCTTTTTTTGTGAAATCCATTGGTTGAATGTTCTCTTTTGCTAATAATTCATCCATTTTTGAAGTAATGACTCTAACAGCAAGTTTATTCTTCACAATTCCTATTGTCATTTTTCCTTTGTAAAGAAAAACTAGCCCTCCGAACATTTTTTTTTCAGTAAATTCATTTGGAAAAAGTGCTATTGAAGAACGAACGCGAATTGCAAGTAATTCGTTAAAAGCCATTTTATAAATTAATTAGAGGTGTTAATTAACCTTTTGTTTTTCTCTTTTTCAAAAGATATTTTTATTACTTGTAACAGTCTAATGTCTTTTTGTTGATGAGTTTTATTGATAATGTAATACTTTTTAGAATCGGGTATATCTAAGTTGTATATAGTGTTTGACATATTTTCTTTTAAAGAGTTAACAAATTCTTTTGAAACTTTACTAGAGGTAAACCAACCTAAATCACCGCCTCTAATTGCATTTCTGTCCATAGAGTATTTACCTGCTAATTGGTTAAATAATTGACCTGATTTTAGCTTTGATTCAATGATTAGTTTTAAGCTGTCTATTGTTGGTTTTTCTAGTTTTTTTCCGTCTAAATAAATGTAACTAGCTCGGTAGTGCAGTGATGGTAATATGCTGATGATTTTATAAAGGGTAGTAGCGCTTTGTTCCTCAGTTTCATAACTAGAACCGACAGTTTTGCTAAATAGTTTTTTTGATAAATTATTGTTATGTTTTTCTTCGTTGTAGGTGTATATTTTTGCTTTTAATTGAGGATTGTCCTTAATGAACTGTTTAGCAGATTTTACATCAGTTATCAAATCTAAATCTTTTTTTAGCTGTTTAATATCTGTTTGTGAAAACGAAATATGAAAACAAAAAAAGAATAGAATTAAAAAGTAATTTTTAGACATGATTATTGGTGTTATATTTTAAAGCGTGGATTTGCTGTTGTTTGTACATTAGAGAAATCTTTTTCAAGATACTTTAAATATCCTACAATTCCAATCATAGCGGCATTATCTGTGGTGTATTCAATTTTTGGAACATAGGTTTTCCATCCAAATTTTTGTTCACCATCCTTTAATGCTTTTCTAATTCCTGAATTAGCAGAAACTCCGCCACCAATCGCAATATGCTTTATTCCAGTACTTTCGGTAGCTTTTTTAAGTTTATCAATAACAATGCCAATAATAGTGTATTGTAAAGAGGCACATATGTCATTAATGTTTTCACTAATGAAATTAGGGTTTTCCTTTACCTTTTTCTGTATAAAATATAAAACAGCAGTTTTTAGGCCGCTAAAACTAAAATTTAAATCTGCTACTTTTGGTTTTGGAAATTGAAAAGCTTTGGGGTTTCCTAAAGCTGCCTTTTGGTCTATTAAAGGACCTCCAGGATAGGGGAGTCCTAATATTTTGGCACTTTTGTCAAAAGCTTCTCCAATAGCATCATCTAAAGTTTCTCCTATAACGGTCATGTCAAAGTAATTATTTACTTGTACAATTTGCGTGTGTCCACCAGAAATTGTCATTGCTAAAAATGGAAATTCTGGTTTTTCTTGTGATTCATCTCCAATAAAATGTGCTAATATATGTGCTTGCATGTGGTTTATAGCCAATAAAGGAATTTGTAAACCTTGTGCTAATCCCTTTGCAAATGAGGTCCCAACTAATAATGAGCCCATTAATCCAGGTCCTTGTGTAAAAGCTATGGCATTTAGCTGTTTTTTATCGATATTTGCTTTGTCTAATGCTTGGTGTACTACAGGAACAATATTTTGTTGATGCGCTCTTGAAGCTAATTCTGGAACAACACCTCCATACTTGGTGTGAATCTCTTGATTAGCAACAACATTACTCAATACTTTGTCATTACAAAGTACAGCAGCACTAGTATCGTCACATGACGATTCTATTGCAAGAATATAGATATCTTCGGATTTCATAAATTAAGGCACAGAATTTGTAAATAAAAAGCAAAGTTAAAACAATAAAAGCTATCAAAAAACTAAGAAAAATACTAATTAGGATTCTCATTATCCTATTGCTGTTGTTTTTATTGTTATGGATTCTATTATCGCTTCCTATTGTACAAACACATTTTGGGAAAAAAATTACCAATTCACTTAATAAAGAATACAATACAAATATTAATGTTGGAAAAGTTAAAGTGAACATTTTTGGAGATATTGCTTTAAAAGATATTTATATAGAAGATCATCATAAAGATACTTTAGCCTATATAGGAGCATTGAATACCTCAATTAATGATCTTAAAAAATTACGAGAAGGTGACTTATTATTTGATGCTATAGAAATTGAACGGTTAGATTTTATTATAAAAACCTACAAAGGAGAAACAGACACTAGTTTGGATGTCTTTATTGCAAGTTTTGATAATAAGGATACTATTCCTCGTACTCCTTCAGTCTTTTTAATGTGTGCATATAATGTAGTTATTGAAAACAGTAGATTTCGGTTTATTGATAATAATATTAAAACACCTAAGATATTAGATTTCACAAAGCTAAATATAAGAGGTGATGCTTTAAGTATTAATGGGCCAAACGTAAATGTATCTATATCAGAGGCAAATATGTTTGGGCATAGGGGAATACAGATAACGCAGCTCGTAACAGATTTTTCATATTCACTTACACAAATGCGCTTTGATGGCATTAATTTAAAAACAAATTCATCATCTATATTTGGTGAATTAACTTTTGATTACGAGCGGTCTGATTTTTCCGATTTTAATAATAAAGTAAAATTAAACGCATTTTTTAAAAACTCAAGTATTTCCTTTACGGATTTGAACACCTTTTATAACGAATTTGGAGAGGATGCTGCCTTTTTTACAACTAACATTTCAGGCACATTAAACGATTTAAAACTCCCTAACTTAAAATTAAAAACACTTAATAACACTGTTGTAGATGGTAATGTTAATTTAAAAAATTTATTTTCAAAGGGTTCGGATAATTTCAAGTTGATAGCGGATTTTGATAATTTAACATCAACCTATACCGATTTAAAAAAAATGTTACCAGGTTTGTTAGGAAAGTCACTACCATCATCTCTGAGAAACATGGGGGTATTTGCTGTTACTGGAAAAACGGTGGTAACTAACAAATATATCGATGCTGATGTAAATGTAGTTAGTACTGTTGGAGATGTTAAGGCAACAGTGTTACTTTCAGAAATAGAAGATATTGATAATGCAAAGTATCAAGGTGTGACCTCATTTACAAATTTTGATTTTGGAAAATTACTACAGGACAATAGTTTTGGGCCAGCTACTTTTACTGCCGAAGTTGATGGTCAAGGGTTTACTTTAGAAAACATAAATACCTTAGTGAAAGGTACTATTTCAGCTATTGAAATTAATGCGTATACTTATCAAAACGTATCTGTGTTTGGGCAAATTCAACAAAAAGTATTTAATGGAAAATTAGTATCAAATGATGAAAGTTTACAAATGACATTTGATGGGTTAATTGATATGTCTTCTAAAATTGATGTATATGATTTCAACACGTCAATTACACATGCTGATTTCAATAAAATTAATCTAGTGAAGAGAGATTCTATATCTACATTTAAAGGCGATATAGAAATGAAAATGAAAGGATCAAGTATCAATGATGCTTTTGGTGAAATATTGTTTAAAAACACACACTATAAAAATCAAAATGATAGCTTTTATTTTAAAGATTTTAAATTAAGCTCCACTTTTGATAAAGATAATGTTAGAACTATTACAATTAATTCTCCTGAAGTTATTACTGGGAAGATAGTGGGGAAATTTAATTTTGAAGAATTAATTTCACTGGCTGAAAATGATTTGGGAAGTATTTATACCAATTATAATCCAATAAAAGTTGCTGATGATCAGTTTTTTGATTTCAATATTAAAATAGAAAATAAGCTAACCCAAATATTTTACCCAGATATCATTATTCACAAACAGGCAACCTTTAAAGGTAGGGTGTCAAGTATTGAGAAGGAGTTTAAATTGAATTTGAAATCGCCTAAAATTAGCTTTAAAGACAATGTGTTTGAGAATGTTAATATTCAACTTGATAATGATAACCCTTTGTACAATGCTTACGTTAGTATCAATGAAGTTAAAACTAATTTTTATGATGTTTCAGAGTTTAATTTAGTGAATAAAACAATTAGTGACACATTATTTTTCAGGACTGAGTTTAAAGGAGGTAAGCTAAGGAGTGATAATTTTAAACTAAATGTATATCATACCATAAATAAGGATAATAAATCGGTATTTGGTTTCAAGAAATCAGAACTTAAAATAAATGAATATGACTGGGTTATTAATGAATTAAACGAAAAAAACAATAAGGTAGTTTTTGATAAAAAGTTTAAAGATGTATTACTTGAGAAGTTTATTATTAGTCATAATGAAGAGTTTTTAATGCTCTCTGGAGCGTTACATGGTGATAATGAAAAGAACATTAATTTAGAAATTAATGATGTTAGGTTATCAAAATTATTACCTGAAATTAAACACTTTAACTTTAAAGGTATCGCTAATGGTAAGCTTAATTTACTTCAAGAAAAGGGTGTGTATAAGCCAAATGCAGGTTTAGTAATAGATGATTTTAATATTAATGGGAATCATTTAGGATTGTTTAATTTGAATGTAGAAGGAGATGATGATTTTAATGTCTATAATATTAAATCGAGTATTGTAAATGAGAATATAAAAGCATTAGATATTAATGGAAGTGTTGACTTTGCTCCAGAAAACCCATATCTAGATTTAGATCTTAGCTTAAATCAATTAGATCTTTCATTTTTTAGTGCTTTAGGAGATGATGTAATTTCAAATATCAGAGGGTTTGCTTCAGGTAGTGCTAAACTTTATGGAGATTATGATAACCCAGAATTTTTAGGAACTCTATATTTAGATGAAGCTGGATTAAAAATACCTTATTTAAATGTCGATTTTGATTTTGAAAATAAAGCTAAAATTAATCTAAAAAGCAGACGGTTTTTATGTGATAATATAGCTATTTTAGATACTAAACATTATACATCTGGTAGATTAAATGGCTTTGTAGCTCACAACTTTTTTTCGGATTGGGAAATGGGGCTGAAAATATCAACTGATAATTTACTGGTTTTAGATAAAAAACAAGAAGAAGAATCATTGTATTATGGTAAGGCATTTATTGCTGGTACAGCTGAAATTACAGGTCCTACAAGTGAATTATTGATTAAAGTTAATGCTAAAACAAAACCTGGAACAGTTTTTAAAATTCCAATTAGTGATTCTGATGCAGTAGGTGATAACTCATTTATCAGAAAAGGCTCAAAGTTTGATAAGCTAAATTTAAATCAGGTAGACGCTAATTTACCTGATAATATTAGTGGCTTAGAGTTGGAATTTGAATTAGATGTTACTCCTGATGCAGAAATAGAAATTGTTTTAGATCAAGAAGCAGGAAGTGTTTTAAAAGGTAGAGGATCGGGGTTAATGCTTATAGAAATTAATACAAATGATAAGTTTAACATGTATGGTGATTTTATAGTAAGTGACGGTACGTATAATTTTGTGTACGGAAATAACTTTTTACAAGGTGGTTTTATAGAAAAAAGATTTAAAGTAAAACCAGGAGGAACTATAAATTGGGATGGAAATCCGTATAGGGCACGTTTGAATATGGATGCTGTATATAGAACTACGGCTAACCCGGCAATTCTATTGGATAACCCTTCTGTAAATCGTAAAATACCAGTTGATGTAGTTATTAATTTAAATGGTGGACTAATGCAACCAGAGGTAAATTTTGATATCCAGTTCCCTAAAACAACATCTGTAGTAAAATCAGAATTATTATATAAGTTAGATGATAAGGAGTTTAGAGATAAACAAGCTTTATCATTGGTAACCACTGGGCAATTTACAGGTTCTTATGCATATGGACAAGAAGCGGTTACGGGTAACTTAGTAGAGAGAGCAACCAGTTTGGTGAACAATATGCTTTCTCGAGCTGATGATAAGTTTAAAATCGGATTGAACTATGAGAGAGGTGAAAATAATCCTTTGGAAGAACAACGAATAGAAGATAGGTTAGGCTTTACCATATCTACAAAAATATCTGATAAAATATTAATTAATGGTAAAGTCGGGATTCCAGTAGGAGGGGTAAGTAAAACTGTTGTAGCTGGTGATGTAGAGGTGGAGTTTTTATTAAATGGAGACGGAACGTTAAGAGCAAAGATTTTTAACAGAGAAAATGATTTGTCTCAAACAGGTGCTACTAGTGAACTTGGTTATACGCAAGGGGTAGGAATATCCCATAAAGTTGATTTTGATAGTTTTGAAGAACTGATTCAAAAAATATTCAAAGGGAAAAAGAAAGTTGCAGAAGAAAAGGAAAAAAAAGAAGAAGACCCTTCTGATTTTATAAAAAAGAAATCTAAAAACTAGGAAAAAAACTTTTTCACTTGAGGTTTTTAAGTATTACAAATATTTTTTTTGAATCTAATTATAGTATAATGTGATTCAGAATTTATTTCGAAATCACATTGTACTAATAGTTTTATTCCCTTTTAATCACCTCGACAATTAACTATCTTTAACTAATTTTTTTCCAGTTCTTAATTAGCAACAATCCGCAAGCTAATGTCAATGTAGTTAAACATATTGCTAAGGTTGTTTCTCCATAAATAAAGTACCCTGTAGAAAACAAAAAGCTATAAGTACCAATAACTCCAAGGAAGAATGCGAATACTTTGTAGCCTATGTTATGAAATTTACTTTCTGAATCGAAAATTAATTCGTTGAATTTATCCAAAGTGTTTTTATCAGTAGGTTGCGTAATCAGAGTTATTATAACCCACCCAATTGTAGTAATAACAACACCTATAATTAGTTGCCAGTGTCCTTCAATGGTAAACAATGGAGTATCTATTTTTCCGTTAATAAAGAAAATTAATGCAATTAGAAAAGAAATTACCATAGCAGCAATTTCACTGTATGGATTAATTTTATCCCAAAACCATCTTAAAATAAATAATAATCCTGTTCCTGCTCCAATTTGCAGTAATAAATTAAATACTTCACCAGCTGATTGTAAGAAAATTGAAAACAAACCTGCAAATATCATTAGTACTACTGTAGATAGCCTACCAACCAGTACTTTTTCCTTTTCAGAGCTATTAGGTTTTAAAAAACGGACATATAAATCATTAACGATATATGAACTCCCCCAGTTTAACTGAGTAGATATGGTGCTCATAAATGCGGCAATTAACGAAGTAAGTACAATACCGATTAAACCTGCAGGTAAGTAGGTCATCATAGCTGCATAGGCCACATCATGTCCCTGCATGTTTTCGGTCAAATTAGGAAAGGTACTATTAATGCTTTCTATACTAGGAAAAATAATTAAAGATGCTAATCCCACAACTATCCATGGCCAAGGGCGTAAGGCATAATGTGCAAAATTAAAAAATAGTGTAGCCCAAGTAGCATGCTTTTCGTCTTTTGCTGCTAACATTCGCTGCGCGATATATCCTCCTCCTCCAGGCTCTGCTCCGGGGTACCATGTGCTCCACCATTGTACGGCAAAAGGAATAATTAATAAAGTGATAATTGCCTTAGAGTTAGTGAAATCAGGTAAAATATTTAGTTTTTCATTAACGTTTTCATGTGTTAATAAAGTTTCAATCCCTCCAATTTCTGGTAAGTTTACAATATAAATAGTTGCCCAAACAGAACCAATCATAGCAATAATAAATTGAATAAAATCGGTAATCAGTACTCCTTTTAACCCACCTAAAGCAGAGTATATAACTATTATAATTCCAGAAATCAATAACATGGTTCCTTGGTCAATCCCTAAAAGGATGCTTGCAATTTTTGCACCTGCTAAACACACACCTGCCATTGTAATGACATTAAATACGACACCTAAATAAATGGCTCTAAAGCCTCTTAAAAAACTTGCAGGTTTTCCTGAATAACGCAATTCATAAAATTCTAAATCGGTATTAATTCCTGATTTACGCCATAATTTAGCATAGAAAAATACTGTTAACATTCCTGTTAGTAACATTGCCCACCAAACCCAGTTACCAGAAACTCCATTTTCACGAACCAGTTGAGTTACTAATCCCGGTGTATCTGCTGCAAATGTGGTAGCAACCATTGAGAAACCTAATAACCACCATGGCATATTTCTTCCAGACAAAAAGAAAGATTCACTACTTTTCCCCGATTGTTTTGCAACAAGCACTCCGATAACTAGAGAAAGAATAAAAAAACCGATGATGATAGCGTAATCAATAGTAGCTAATTGCATAAATATAGTGGTATAGTATTAATATTTTGGATAAAAATAATCAAATTAAAAAAATGTTCTGTATTTTTAATTTGTTATTTGTTAACAAACATTTTTGATATAAATTAATGACAAAAAAGATTAAAAAAATTGGGGTAATGACATCTGGTGGAGATGCTCCAGGAATGAACGCCGCTATTAGGGCTGTAGTTAGAGCATGTGCATATTATAATATTAAATGCATTGGATATTATAGAGGTTATGAAGGGATGATAGAAAATGATTTTACCGAGCTTACATCCAGAAATGTTAAAAACATTATTAATAAAGGTGGGACTATTTTAAAATCGGCCAGATCAGATGAGTTTAGAACAGTTGAGGGGCGAAAAATAGCCTATGAAAATTTAAAATCAGAAAATGTAGATGCTATTGTGCTTATTGGAGGAGATGGTACTTTTACTGGTGGAGCATTGTTTAGTAAGGAACATGATATCCCTGTGATAGGTATTCCTGGTACTATTGATAATGATATTTTCGGAACTCAATTCACTATTGGCTATGACACAGCATTAAACACAGTAGTTGAAGCTGTTGATAAAATACGAGATACAGCAAGTTCACATAACCGACTATTTTTTATTGAAGTTATGGGGCGTGATGCTGGGTTTATAGCTTTGAATGCTGGTGTTGGTGCAGGTGCTGAAGAGATTTTAATTCCAGAAGAAGATCAGCCCTTAGAAAAATTGGTTGAAAGTTTAAACAGAAGTAAACAAAACGGTAAAACTTCAAGTATTGTCATTGTTGCAGAAGGGGATAAAACGGGAAAAAATGTATTTGAACTTGCTAAATATGTAAAGGAAAACATGGGGGATTATTCTCCAAGAGTAACTGTTTTAGGGCATTTGCAACGTGGTGGAAGCCCAACTTGCGCAGATAGGGTTTTGGCTAGTAGATTAGGAGTAAAGGCTGTTGAACTTTTATTAGATGGAGAAAAAGACGTGATGGTTGGTTTGAGAAATAATAAAATAGTTGCTACGCCTATTATAGAGATAATGAGATGTAAAAATAGTATCAATAAAGAACTACTGAGAATATCAGATATATTATCGGTATAAATAAAATTGAAAAATCAGTGTAAAATAAAATATGATAAAAATTGGAATAAACGGATTCGGAAGAATCGGGCGCTTAGCTTTTAGGGCGGCAATGAAAAAAGAAAATGTACAAGTAGTAGCCATAAATGATTTGTTAGAGGTAGACTATTTGGCCTATCTGTTAAAATACGATTCTGTACACGGACGTTTTGATGGAACTATTGAAACTAATGACGGGAAGCTTTTTGTTAATGGTAATGAAATAAGAATTACGGCAGAAAGAAACCCTGTAGATATTAAATGGAATAAAGTAGGAGCGGAGTATGTATTAGAATGTACTGGTTTTTTTAATACTATTGATAAATCAAGTGCTCATTTAGAAGATAAGGGAGTAAAACGAGTAATACTTTCTGCTCCATCAAAGGATGCACCTATGTTCGTAATGGGGGTTAATCATATAGATGTAAAGTCATCAGATAAAATAATATCTAACGCATCTTGTACAACCAATTGTTTAGCTCCTTTAGCAAAAGTCATTAATGATAATTTTGGATTAAAAGAAGGATTAATGACTACTGTTCATGCTGCCACTTCAACTCAAAAAACAGTTGATGGACCTTCAGGTAAATGGAGTAGAGGTAGAGCGGCAATGAATAATATTATACCAACTACAACAGGTGCAGCAATAGCTGTTAGTAAGGTTATTCCTGAGTTAGATGGTAAATTAACTGGTATGGCATTTCGTGTACCAACTGCTGATGTTTCTGTTGTTGATTTGACCGTAAGAACGTTAAAAACTACATCGTTAGATGAAATTAAAACTGCTATTAAAGTAGCTTCTGAAAATGAGTTAAATGGAATTCTTGGTTATGAAACTGATCCTTTAGTTTCTCAAGATTTTGTTAGTGATACGAGAACTTCAATTTTTGACGCAGCCGCTTCAATTGAGTTAAATGGTAATTTTTTCAAGTTGATTTCTTGGTATGATAATGAGTTTGGTTACGCAAATAAATTGGTTGATTTAGCTGTGTATTCTGCTAGTTTAGATTAATATTGAAGTTCATTTTCCTGTAGATGTGGATAGGGAATATTATCTTGCAAAAAAATAATATATACAACAGTTATAAAATAATGATACTAATTGCAGATAGTGGTTCTACAAAAACCGATTGGGTATTGGTAAATACTCAAAAAAAAATAATTGTAAACTCAACGAGTAAAGGATTAAATCCTACGGTGTTTTCTGATTCAGATTTATACACAACTATTACATCTAATAAGTCTGTAATGGAGTATGTTAATGAAATTACTGCTGTTTATATTTATGCAGCAGGTTGTGGAACAGTGACGCCTAAAAAAAAGTTATTTGTTTTATTAGATGAAATTTTTACGAATGCTAATATAACTGTTAAGGAAGATATTTATGCAGCTGCGTATGCAGTTTCTAATGGAAAGGAAGGGATCGTATCTATTTTAGGAACAGGGAGTAATTGTTGTCATTTTGATGGTAAAGGAGTGTTAACTTCAAAAGTACCGTCTTTAGGGTATATGCTTATGGATGATGCTTCAGGAAATTATTTTGGTAGAATATTATTGCGAGATTATTTCTATAATAAAATGCCAAAGAAATTACATGATATGTTTCAAGATGAGTTTAACTTGTATCCAGACGATGTCAAGCTATGCTTATATCAAAAACCACATCCTAATGCATATTTAGCACAGTTTGCTACTTTTTTAATCAAACATAAAAAGGAAGTGTATTGTTCTCAAATGATCAATAAAGGATTTTCTGATTTTATCGAAAATCAAATTACGCAACATGATAGAGTGTATGATTTACCAATACATTTTGTGGGAAGTATTTCGTATTTGCTACAAGATGAGCTTAAGAAAGCCTTAAAATCCTTTCGATTAAATACAGGTAATTTTATTCAAAAACCAATTGATGAATTGGTGCAGTATCATTTAAAATAGTATTCAGTATTTAGGCACAGTTTTCAGATTTGTATACACTGTGAACTGTGACTAAATATTGATTATTTTATGGCTATCATTGATATTTCTACGTTTACATTTTTTGGTAAACAGGCTACTTCAACAGTTTCTCTAGCAGGAGCTGTTGCTTCATTAAAATATTCTCCATACACCTCATTTATTTGTGAGAAGTTATTCATGTCAGAAATAAAAATAGAAGTTTTTATTACATTTTCAAAAGACATGTCAGCAGCTAATAGTACAGCTTTCATGTTCTCCATAACTTGTTTTGTTTCGGTTTTAATATCATCCAAAACTAACTCCATTGTAATTGGATTTAATGCAATTTGACCAGAAGTGTATAAAGTGTTTTCATTTACCAAAACAGCTTGGTTATACGGTCCTATAGGAGCAGGTGCGTCTTTTGTAGTAATAATTCTTTTCGTCATAATAAAAGTTATTTGTTTATGAGTTGTTAAACAAGAGAAGGGTATTGAAAATCTAATTAATCAATTTATCAGCTTGACGTTGTTTATCCCATTTAATATCACTCAATACAGATGATTTTATACCAATAAAGAAAAACCACGATTTATTAACACTAAAAGGCACCCAATTAAAGTTCATCTTCCAGCTTAATAAATCACGTTCAAAACGCAAATTGGTGTGGGTGAATCCTTTTCCTTTAATGTCGTATCCTGAAGAAATACCTACGTTCCACCTTGGTGATAATTCTACATCACCAGAAAACATTAATGAATTACTCGAAATTTCATTTTGTCGAGCATAGTTATTGTATGCAACAGAATAGGCTAAACGTAAGCTCCAAGGTATTTTGTAATTGTATAATTTTACATCTTTCTGTTCCTCGTCTTCATTATCGTCAAAACTTGATTTACTTAAGTCGTTATTATTGCCTAATAAATCTTCCGTACTATTAAATGTAGTAGTACTATTGTTTTGCTGATTTGTCTCTTTTCCTTTTTCAAAATCTTTACTAGAAAATGAATAATTCAAAGTCAAATTAGCGTTGGTTAATCGAAATAAGCTACCGTTATTGTCAATATTGAATTTATCAATTCGAGTGTTGTTATTGTCCAATGCATACGGATCTAAGGACATGTTAAAATTTATATTCAATTTATTATTTGCCAATTGAGTTCCTCCAGAAACACTTACGGGGCTTATTTTTAGTGAATCACCAGCTACATTATATGAAGTTGAAAAATTTAAGTTGTTAAGAATACTTACTTTTCGGTAACTAACTTCAGTAGAATCGGTAATTTTATCTCTAACCTTTGCTTCTATAGAGTTTCCGATACCTAAGCCAACAGAACTAGAAAAAGTTTTTCCAGGTGAGCCATAAATTGAATTTTCAAACGGACTGTATTCTATATCCTCTATAGTTGTACCGTCTGCAGTGATTACGTTTTTCTTATAACTTTCGTAGTATTGATCAAAAGCTGGGTTTATATTATAACTAACACTAGGTCTTACCACATGTCGTATAGCTTTAATTTTCTTGTCTTTTTCTTCCTTGTCAAAATTATACATACCGTACAATGTAGTACCTAAACTTGAAGAAAAATTATATGTTCGATAGCTAGCAAAACCTTTATCGATGGTTGTTATTTCCTCTAGGTTAACTTCATCATAAGTTTTGTTTACTTTTTCAAAATTCCAAACTTCATTATATGATGCTCCTGTAGTTAAGCTAAAGTATTTTAATATTTTAAAGTTTGTACTTATAGGAATAGAATGTCTTACTCCCATTTTTGCATCGTCAAACATTTGACTTTTAAAGAAAAACTCGTCGGTAGTTGTAATCCTGTTCTCAGCTGCAAATGAATATTGTAAATTAATGTTCTGAATAATTCCTTTTTTACTTCCTACTTTTGGTTCAAAAGGATATAGTCTATTAAAACTTCCTTGTACACTCGGAAGTGTCATATTTATTTGCTCTGTATTCGTGTTTTGGGAATGTGTTGCAGTGGCTGAAATATTAGCACCTAACTTCCCAGGAAAACTCTTACTATAGGATATTGAAGAACTTAATGTGTTTGTTAATGTGTTTGCTGAGTTGTATTGATTGGTCGATTGACTATAATAGTTACTACTCCCTAAATTTACAGAAGCTGAAAACCTGGAATTAGGATTTGATTTTGCATCTTGGCTATGTGACCATCTAAGGTTGTATATATTCGCTTTACTATAGTCAGGAAAACCACGTTCGCTAGTAATTAAATTTTCATATCGGTAACCAAATTGGCCACTGAAATTATAATTTACTTTATAATCAGTACTGATATTATATCCGTAACTACCATTGGTATAAAAATCTCCTAATACGGTTAAATCAAAATAATCACTTACGGCAAAATAATATCCTCCATTTTGGATAAAATATCCACGCTCATTATTTTCTCCAAAAGTTGGGATGATAAAACCAGACGCACGATCTTCAGTTAAAGGGAAATATGCAAATGGAATCCCCAAAGGTGTAGGTACACTATAAATAAACATGTTTGCAACACCACTAACAATTTTCTTTTGCGGAACTAATTTAGCCTTTCGTACTTTGATATGATATTCCGGATCGTCTAAGTTTTTAGAGGTAGTAAGTATTAAATCTTTTACGTAATAAACGGAATCATTTTCTTTTTTGGTAACAGCTGCTCTTAATTTCATTCCAGTTTGTTCCGTTCTGGAATTAAAAATTAGCGCTTTTTGTGTTTTAAAATTATACCTTATAGAGTCTGGTTCTACCACGTTTTCTCCTTGCTTAAAAATTGGGGATTGCGTATAGCCAAGAGAATCTTTTATTCCAAAGGCATATATTTCACTTTTGGCATAGTTAATAATTATTTTACCAGCAGTAATGTTTAAATCACCGTAATTTATTTCTGCCTCATTGTATAAATACATTTGTTGCTCACGACGATTGACTTTAATGTAATCCCTTGCTTTGTATTTTACTACATCGGTAAGTGTTTCTTTTAGTTTTATGGAGTCTTTAGGACGTATGGTGTCAGCTTCTTTAGTATTAGGTCCTTCAAAATCTTTAGAAGAAGGCATGTCTAAAATTGAAGACTTAATAGCCGAGGAGTCCATCTTTACAGTTATTCCTTTATCAGGAAATTCTTGAGCATTAGCATAATTGTTAATAAACAATGCTAAAAATGTTATTAAAAGTATATGTAAGCTTCTTAATTGCACCAATGTAAATTCTATTTTTGTAAAAAGTGTGGCTTAGTTTTTGGAGTGTCAAACATACGATATATTTTTAGTGTATATTTTAAATTTTAGAAAATTTTAACCCCTAGTAGAGGTTTAATTTAAAGAGATTAGTTTCTAACAAAAAATAAGAGTGTTGATTCATACCTTTTGTATGTTTGTACAGTGGTAGTTGGCTACTCTTTTTGATCATAAAAAAACAAGCAAGAAAATGCATAAATTAAGTTATATAATATTATTTTTAAGCATAGGGATTTTTTCGTCTTTTTCAGTAATTGATGAAACAATACCATCAAATGATAAGTTTGTAATAGTCTTGGATGCAGGTCATGGAGGACATGATCCTGGCCGACCAACAAAATTAGGGTATACTGAAAAAGCAATTGCATTAAAGTTAGTATTACAAATTGGAAAGGCTTTAGAGAAAAATCCTAACATTAAGGTTATTTATACAAGAAAAACGGATGTTTTTATAAAGCTTCGTGAGCGGGCAAGAATTGCAAACAAAGCTGATGCTGATTTGTTTGTATCTATCCACTGTAACGCGCATCATACCCAAGCACATGGAACGGAAACATTTGTTGTTGGAGCAGCAAATTCCCAGCGTAATTTGGATATCGCTAAAGAAGAAAATGAAGTTATTTTTCTAGAGGATGATTATGCAGAAAACTATGAAGGTTTTGACCCGAATTCTCCAGAATCAATTATTGGGCTAACTTTAATGCAGGAGGAATATGTTGATCAGAGTATTATGTTGGCTACTTTAATTGAAACTAATTTTTCTAGAAAAACGAAGCGTAAAAGTAGAGGGGTGAAACAAGCAAGTTTATGGGTAATGCACAATACCTATATGCCGAGTGTTTTGATAGAAACAGGATTTATCACAAATAAAAAAGAAGGGGCATATCTAAACTCTAAAAAAGGGCAAAATGAAATTTCTAGCTCGATAGTAACCTCTATACTAGAATACAAATCAAAGCTTGCAAAGGATGTAGTCCCAGTGGTATCATCAACTACAAATAACCGCCCAGATATTTATAAGGATATTGTATTTAAAGTACAAATTGCGGCAGCTAAAAGGAACCTTGCCTTAAAGTCATATAACTTTAAAGGGTTAAAGGATCTTTCAAAAATTAAACAAGGAAAACTGTATAGGTACTATAGTGGAAATACCAATGATTATGATGAAATTAAAGAACTACAAAAAGTTGCAAAAGATAAAGGATATCCAAAATGCTTTATAGTTGCTTATAAAAATGGAATCAGGGTAAATTTAAGTACTGTTCTACATAAATAACAGACTAATTTATCATAGATCAAAAGCAACTCATATTTAGAGTGATTATAATTAAAATAGTGTTAATTTTGTTAGCGAATCAAAACACAAATTACTTTGAAGATTTCAAGAGAAATTAAAACGGCAATTCTTGTTATTGGTGCTATTGCACTGTTTATTTTTGGGTTTAGTTACTTAAAAGGACAAGATTTATTCAGTTCCAATAATATTTTTTATACTGAGTTTGACTACAATGCATTAACACCTTCTGCGCCTGTTACTATAAAAGGAAATAAAGTAGGTAAGGTTGAAGCTATTGTATATGATTTTGAAACGGGTAAAACACGAGTTTCTTTTTCTGTTGATCAGCGCTTTAGCTTTTCCAAAAACAGTACTATCAGATTATATGAATTAGGGTTAATGGGGGGGAACGGATTAACAATTATACCTGCTAATGATAATGAATATGCACTAAATCAAGATTTTTTAAAGTCAGAAGTAGAAGAAGGATTGGTAAAAAGTTTAACTAGTAATTTTTCGGGCTTAAGCACTGGACTTGATGCAACGCTAAAAAAAGCCGATACACTACTTAGTAGTCTTAATGTTTTAGTAAAAGACGATTCTGAAAAAGGATTGAAAAATGCTATAGCGGAATTAAATGGGACTATTAAGTCATTTAAATCGTTATCATACTCATTAAATAAAATGATTGCAGATGATAGTAGTAAGTTAAATGGAATGATTTCTAATTTTTCTGAAACCGCAGCGACATTTAAAAAACTAGGAGATACATTAAACAACGCTAATTTAGGTGAAACCGTAGCAGGTTTAGATAATACATTAAATAAACTTAATGCGGTACTTTCTGGAATAGAGGAAGGGAAAGGTACTATAGGAAAATTAATGAAAGACGAAAAGTTATATAACAATTTTGAAGCTGCAGCTAAGGAATTGGAAGAGCTTTTACAAGATATTAAGTTACATCCTAAAAGATATTTTAGAGTACTATCAAAAAAGGAAATTCCTTACGAAAAGTCAGCGACTAAAGAAATAAAGCAATAATTTTTTTATAAAATTTTAGATTACTAAATATGCAATACATTGATAATATTTTATTTGTAGCACTATTAGCTGTAGGAATATGGTTTTTTGCAAAAAACATTAAATCACTTGTCCGAAACATTAAGTTAGGAAAGAATATCGATAGAACTGATAATAAACCTGAACGCTGGAAAAACATGGCCAAAATTGCTTTAGGGCAAGGGAAAATGGTTCGTCGCCCAGTATCTGGAATTCTTCACATAATAGTTTATTTAGGGTTTATTTTAATAAATATTGAAGTACTAGAAATTGTAATTGATGGTATTTTTGGTACACATCGTGTTTTTTCTGAAATTTTACCAGATTCAGTTTATGGATTCTTAATAGGGAACTTTGAAGTCTTAGCATTTTTAGTTCTTGTTGCTGTAGTTGTATTTTGGATAAGAAGAAATGTAATTAAAATAAAACGTTTCTGGAAAGATGAAATGAAAGGTTGGCCAAAATCTGATGGAAATATGATTTTATATTTCGAAATGGTTTTAATGTCTTTGTTTTTAATAATGAATGCTACAGATGTACATTTTCAGGAAATGAATACTGGTAATGTAATTAGTCAATTTATAGCACCTCTATTTTCAGGAATGGAAGATGGAACTTTACATATAATTGAAAGAGGAGCTTGGTGGTTACATATTGTAGGAATTTTAATTTTCTTAAACTACTTATACTATTCAAAGCATCTACATATTTTATTAGCGTTTCCAAATACATTCTTTGCAAATTTGAAGCCTAAAGGGCAGTTTACAAACGATGCAAATGTAACTAAGGAAGTAATGATGATGATGGATCCTGATGCAGATCCGTATGCTATGCCTGAAGAAGGAGCAGAAGAGGAAGTATCTACTTTTGGAGCAAAGGACGTTACAGATTTATCATGGGTTAATTTGCTAAATGCTTATACGTGTACAGAGTGTGGGCGTTGTACAAGTGAATGTCCTGCAAATCTCACTGGTAAAAATTTGTCTCCTAGAAAGGTTATGATGGATACTCGAGATCGTTTAGAAGAAGTAGGTAAAAATATTGATGCTAATAATGGAGAATTCAAAGATGATGGTAAAAACTTATTCGATTGGATTTCAAAAGAAGAAATATGGGCTTGTACAAGTTGTAACGCATGTGTAGAAACTTGTCCAGTAAATATTGATCCGTTAAGTATTATAATGGATATGCGTCGTTATTTAGTTATGGAAGAGAGCGCTGCTCCAACCGAGTTAAATAATATGATGCAAAACGTTGAAAATAATGGAGCACCTTGGCCTTACAATCAAATGGATAGATTAAAATGGGTTGATGAATAACCCTAAAAGAGTTTATTTTTAAAGTTTAAAAGAGAATAGTAAAAATAATTAAAGCACTTAGCTTTAAGTTTTAAAAGCATAAAAATTATGAGTGAAGCATTAAAAGTGCCAACTATGGCAGATATGATGGCAGCAGGAACACCTCCGGATATTTTATTTTGGGTAGGTTCAGCTGGTAGTTTTGATGATAGAGCAAAAAAAATAACACGTGCTTTTGTAAAACTATTAAACAAAGCAAATGTAAACTTTGCCGTTTTAGGAACAGAAGAAAGCTCAAGTGGTGATGCTGCTAAAAGAGCTGGAAATGAATTTTTATTTCAAATGCAAGCAATTACCAATATAGAGGTAATGAATATGTATGAAGTAAAAAAAATAGTTACATGTTGTCCACATTCATATAACACCATAAAAAATGAATACCCTGAACTAGGTGGTAAATACGAAGTATATCATCATACTGAGTTTTTACAACAATTACTTAAAGAAGGAAAATTAAAAGTTTCAGGCGATACTTTTAAAGGTAAAAAAGTAACATTTCATGACCCTTGTTATTTAGGAAGAGCAAATGAAGTATATGAAGCACCTAGAGAGTTAATTAGCTCACTTGGAGTTGATTTAGTTGAAATGAAACGTAATAAGATTAACTCATTATGTTGTGGAGCTGGAGGAGCACAAATGTTCAAAGAACCAGAAAATGGAACACAAGATATTAATGTATTGCGTACAGAAGATGCTATAGCTACTTCTGCAGAAATTATTGCTACAGGTTGTCCGTTTTGTAATACGATGATGACAGATGGTGTTAAAGCTAAAGAGCAAGAAGGAAAAATAAAAGTGCTTGATATAGCGGAATTATTAGCTAGTTCGATATAGATTTAAAAAAAATAGAGAAAGAAGTATATGAAAAAAATTACTACAATAATATTACTATTATTATCCATAAATATGTTTTCTCAGGAATCAATTATGGATAAGGTTGCAAATGCTACTTGTGAATACTTACAGAAAGATGAAATAAAATCTTTACCGTCAGATGAAATGACAGTTAAATTAGGGTTATTTATGCTCTCTTATTATTCAGATAATGAAAAAGAATTTGAAAAAGTAGGGATTAAGGTGGATTGGAATGACGGAGATTCAGGAGAAGAATTCGGTCAAAAAATAGGGATTAAAATGGCAGGATTTTGCCCTGATACTTTAATGCTTTTAGCTGGAGGAGCAGATGATGATGTTGATGATTTTGAAAGCTTTATTATTGAAGGGAAATTAAAATCTATTACTGGAGAAGAATTTAGTTATATCAATATTAAGGATACTTTAGGTAAGTCTCAAAAATTTTTGTGGTTAAGTAACTTTAAAGGATCAGATAAATTAATTGATAATAACAAAATTAAAGGTTTAAAGGTTAATGTGATATACAAAAACACAGAGTGCTATTCTCCTAAATTAAAGGAATATATTATTGTAAAAGAAATTGTTGAAATAGAATATTTATAGAATATGCTAGTTGAATTTAAATCATTACCAGAACAATCAAAAATATGGATATACCAATCTAATCGTCGGTTTACAGATGATGAATTGGTATTAGTTTCAGGGAAAACAAGTGAGTTTTTAAAACAATGGGCTGCCCACGGAACGGGGTTACAAGCTGGATTTGAAATAAAATATGAACGTTTTATAGTTATCGCAGTTAATCAGGAAGAACAATCAGCTACTGGGTGTTCTATTGATGCTTCCGTTCGTTTTATACAAGAGTTGGAACAAGAATTAGGTATAGAGTTATTGGATAAAATGAACGTAGCTTTTAAACAAGGTGATTTTGTTAATTTTAAGACATTGCTAGATTTTAAAACAATGGCCAAAAGCGGTGCTATTGGAAAGAAAACAATTGTATTCAATAATTTAGTAACTAATATTGCTGAATATAATGAAAACTGGGAAGTTCCTGCATTAGAATCTTGGCACTCAAGATTTTTTAAATAAACTTGGTGTAATTTCGTTTTACACTTTACCACAGAAATGTGTTGTTTTACCACAGAAATGTGGTGATTCACATCACTAAATGTGATGAGTTACCTGTTTTTCAACGAGTATATTGACGGTGTAACGAATTAATTATTATAACATGTTGATTTAGAGTATATTTAGGGTAAGCAACATTAAACCCTTGTAATTATGAAAAGTAAATACTCTACTTTCGATTCGTTGCCTCAAAAAACTTCATTACATATTGACTCCCAAGTCAGTATTTTAAAAAATGTTACCCAAATTAATGGTGTATCAAAAAAATACAAAATAGGATATATACCTTACACATTAAAAGGTCAATATGTCGGTTGTACTTTAATCCGTTTAAAACGCAGGAAGTTTACTCATAACCTTTCCAAGGCTTTTAGCTAACTCAATTAAACTATTTTAAGACAGTATTTAATTGATGATTCTCGTATTGTCAATTTAAAAATCATATAGACATTTATTTATGTTTATTTATGAAATACACTTCTTATGTCCAGTTTTAAGTAAAAATTAATTACAACTTCAAAAAAAAATATTATGAAAAATTTATTATATATATTCATCTTAACACCTTTTTTTATTTACTCACAAGTGGGTATAAATACAACTACACCTCAAGAAACGTTACATGTTGAAGGGAC